>Ga0265595_1000061_pt1 | contig 97563 bp, 78 predicted proteins | sample saktaG_15_FD_190148 | JGI IMG/M metagenome (GOLD analysis project Ga0265595, IMG submission 190148) | Saline water microbial communities from Sakinaw Lake, British Columbia, Canada - sak_2013_06_06_50m | ecosystem: Environmental > Aquatic > Non-marine Saline and Alkaline > Saline ... | reverse complement strand
AAGAAAGTCGCTCTTGTTGCAGTCGCACATAAATTACTACGTCATATCTTTGCTATCGTTAAATATGATAGAGAATGGGACCCTCAATATGCAAAATAAGTTGACTTCGAAACACAGTACATTCCCTGTTAAATATTGCCCGCCCTGTGTAATTGCTTTGCACCACTTCGTGGATTACACAGGGCAAGCATTTCACAGGGTAAACTTCCTTACGGGACAGGCAGAGAACACAGAGAAAGATAAAAATAATATAAAAAGTTGGGATAAAATGTAAATGGTATAAACACTTATCAATAAAGGCATCACAGAATTAGATGAAATTATTTTGCCAAAATATAGCAGAATTATAGAATTAAGTGACTGAATTGGTAAAGTTATATTTATCTCAATAAGAGAATTTTTTGGGAATTTATGAATTTATTTTTACTTAATATATTGCAAAGATAAATACCGTTTGCGGCTATAAAGCCGTACCGATCGCAGCAGGACCATTCAAAAGTGTATGTTCCACTTACATTTTGTTCACAATCGAGTTCCGCAACTGTTTGTCCTTTGATATTTGTAATAATGCATCGGAGTTCCTGCAAGGGTTTTTCTGTATGGAAAGATATATTCACAGATGCTTGAAAGGGATTCGGAAAAATGACAAACGATGAGGATGGGAATGAAGGATCTTCATCAGCACCTGTGATATACAGAGTGTTTGACTGCACATCGTACTCACCATCGCTGAACTGCGCCTGAGCGTGAGAGCTAATTTGTGATGTGGGAACTGTAAGTGTAAAAAGACTGCCGGTTTCGTAAGAATGGTCCCCTGGTATCATAGTAAATTCAATCGAATCGTCAACAACAATATTGTGCACCATTGGCAGGTTGTTGTCTGCATCAGTATAGGTGATGAAAAAAGTAATTGAGTCATTATCAGAAATATAAGTGAGGTCAGAGAGCTGGGGCGGCGCATTTACACCGATTGTTTTTTCTTCATGGGTTGGATAGAATAAAACAGGTGGCGTGGAGTCATTGAGCGTTATGAGAGGATCGATATTTATAGTTGCAGTAATTGCATCGATGCCAAGGCATCCGTAGCTGTTGGGCCAGGGACCGAACTGCGGATCGGAAGTGAGGTCATCTATGTCGCAAGCCATATAGAGCTTTCCATTGTATATCTGCGCCTGAATATTACCGATCTGCTGGTATGAAGAGTCTGCGATGTCTCCCTTGTATAATCCGGTCTGCACACCGGGAAAACCAGCAAAAGACGGAATTGCAGCATAGACAAGGGCGTAGCCTGTAGAATCCTGAGTTTCGGGATTGATAAGTCCAATTATATACACATACCATGGCGGCAGAAAGGAGAATGTTTCATAGAGAGGCCACTCTGTGTCGTTGTTGTTGAGAGTAAAATAGAATTTGTTATCCGAATAGGAAGCCCAAAATTCAGTCAGATCAAGAAAAGAGCTTCCCGTATTATCTCCGGTCTCCTCCTGGCATACTTCTATCATATAATTGTCCGGCGGCGGGAAGAGATCGAGGGAATTCTCGGGAGTCATAGAAAGATACACATTTAAAAATAACGAACCCAGCCACGCATGGAAATTTGATTGCAAGCCATAATGGAACATACCTGATCCTGGCAAGCCAAGTGTATCGGAAAGAGTATTCATATACCCGGGTAGAAATAGCGGCTGCATGGTCTTATCAGTCCAGCTTTGTTGGTCGTCAGTTGAGTAAAAGAGCATGGTTTCGCAGGAATCCACAGAAATGGAGTCTATATCCACATTGACAACTATGTCCTCGTTCGGTACCAGCGCTGATGTGCAGAAGTTGCTCCATAACTGAATATTTTGTGCGGAGAGTAGCAGGGGGAAAGAGAGAATTATGAATATGACAAAAAACCTTTTGTTCATATATGATCTTTATTTAAGAAATATTATTTTTCTTAAGTAACTCCCTTGTTTTGTGTCAAGTTTACAAAGATACAATCCGTTTTTTACTTCTTTGCCACTTTCATCTCTTCCATCCCAGGTAACAGAGACGGGGAGACCGGGAGAGGGGGCGACAGGGAGAAATTCGTGTACTATTTGTCCTTTTACATTATAAATCTTAATTTTAGATAATTCGTGTGAATTCAATTTTCCTGAAAATGATATGGTTGTTGTGGTTGAGAAGGGGTTGGGTGAAGCCATAAACTGAGAAATTGCAGGAGCAGGTTCGTCAATACTGTAACACCAGATCCTTTCTACAAATTCGGGATGATCAATAAATGGGTTGCGGTTGTGCTGCCAGTTTGTGTAGATTTTTTCATTTCTTGTCATTTCAAAAGGATCAACTGCATCATCGAGATGCCACTGAATGAGCGTGCTCTCTTTTGCATGATAGGGCTGTCCGTCCGGTGAAGAGGGAATGTAATCGACCATTTCAAGATCGGGCTCGCCATTCTCTCCTTCATAGCGCACTGCCATGTACATGATCATGCGTGCGACATCGCCTTTTGCTTCATCACGAGGTTCAAAGGAATCGCTGTCCGTATTACCTGCATAATCTCCATAATAGCCATATACTGCACTTCCGCCGTTATCAAAATCCTTATTCCCGCGTATTGAGTTCACTCCAACATCGCACGGGCGGACATGATGAGCATCAGTTCCGCAGGGAATTATGGTGCCAAAATCTCCATGAGATTTCGCCCATACATGCTCACGATTCCAATCGCCTGGCAGACCTCCAAAAGAATCTTTGCTCTGGGAACGCCCTGTGTAGATCAAGATGACATTATCAGAATTATCCGGGTCTTCATCCGTATTCGGAAGTATATAATCTCTGAGATCGGCATAAGTATAGGTGGTATGCCCCTTGATGATATTATATAATGCGGTTTTGAGCTCATCTCCGTACAATCCTTCCGTGCCGTCATAATAATCTGCAAGCAGAAATGATACGAATACAAGAAAAAAAACAATGCTAAAAACTACTTTCTTCATATAAAAAAACCTCACACTGTCATTGCTGCGAGGTCGAATTCTTGTAAAGTTTATTGAGTTAGTGAGTCTATCTTAAAAGAACCATCTTCCCTGTATGTGTTCTTCCTTCAGTTTCAAAAATGTAATAATAAATTCCATTTGAAACTGGAGTATTATTCCGGTCTTTCCCATCCCAGGTAACAGAGACAGGGTGACCGGGAGAGGGGGCGACAGGGAGAAATTCGTGTACGATTTGTCCTTTTATATTATAAATCTTTATTTTCGATAATTCGTGGAAATTGGTGGTTGCATTATATGAGATGGTGGTGGATGTCGAGAAAGGATTGGGGTAGCTTGTCAAAAGGAATGTTCCTTCTTGATATTGAGGTTCAACTGTTTGAGGGATATATCCAAGTGTTCCATCGGTATTGATATTTTGTGCATATATATCTCTGCCGCTTCGCTCGTCTTCCCATGCAACGATCCACTGTGAAGAAGATAATTTTCCAGCTGTCGTGTGCGGCTTAAACGAGCTGACAGAACACATTGTTACTTTGTCGCCTGTCCATATAAAATCACCATTGGAGTCCATCGCCATAGCTTTTATATAATTTTCAAGCGTTCCTTCGGTGTAAAAAACGGTCACGTCAGTAGTTGTATGCCCAATGCCAAATGGATAGACATTGACAGCCGAAAGAGGAATGATACTTCTTCCAGCGTCTTCCCATTCTCTCGTACCTGCCATATCGAATTTCTGTCCATAGATCCCCCGATTATTCTGATCGGCATCCATTTCATTCCAATAAGTATAGAGTATTTGGGTATCCTCAAGATATGCGAGTTGAGGATAGTAATGCTCATTGTATTCATTGGTCGATGCGATGACACCATTCGTGGTAAAGAGACAAATTCCGCCGGAATCAACATGCTGCACATAAATATCAGCATTCATGTTAGAATCTCTGTCATCATACCAGCCAATGAAAAGGCCGTAATTTTCATCAGACACGATCGGAAGTACCTGCGTCCATGCAGTAATAGCACCGGCAGTGGATATTGCACATGGCTGAGCCCAGACAGTATTTCCGTTTGCATTATATTTCTGAGCATAAATGTGACGGGTAGGATACATTATAGACCCCGAGTCGTCAAAATATTTCACGATGATATTGTCATTCTCAACTGCAATTGGCTGGGGCCATGAATACCTATTTGCTCCGGAAATACTAATCCCTGTTGCACCCCACTGGAGTGTGCCGTCAGGACTTATTTTTTGTAATCGGCTGATATCTCCGGAACCCCAAGCAACGACAGCATTCCTAGCGCTGGTGACTGTTACTTTTGGAGATACATCAAAATCAGTCGTGTTTGATAGTTCAAGCCCATCTGGTCCCCACACGAAGCTGCCATCAGGTGAAATGCGGTAGGCGTAAACATTATTATTGCCGGCATTTCTGATATCCTGAAAAGTAAGGATCGCATAATTGTCTTGATCGACTGTCATATCCCAGTCCGTAAGCCATGACATAGACGTGTGATCACTAATGAGTATTCCGTTGGCTACCCATTGCGGATTTCCTGCAGAATTATATCTCTGCAGTCGCACATTATAGTTACCTTCCGCACTTGAAAAATATCCGATATAGATATCGCCGGTCGGTCCGGCAACTACTTTGGGAATTGCATCTTCTCCTGAAAGATTACACACTACTGTGTTTATTGATGGGTCGGAAGACCACTCTGCATACAGTGTAGCAACAAATAGTGCACAAAACAAAATCGTAAGAAAAGCTCTTTTTTTCATACAACCTCCGTGTCTTTGTTTGTATTGAAAAAATTTAGGTTAACTCTGGATAAAACTTTCAACTCATGTATTTGTATTTTTGATAGAAAATTCACTTTTGCTGTCAAGAAATTGTACAAATAACATTGGCATACCCCCAAAATTTTTCATATTCATGACACTTTAAGGAAAACTTATTGAATATCATCCGTATAAATAGTAAAAGAAAGAAATAACCATAATAGTTACAAGCACTGTCACACTGAGGTTCTCGAAGTGCGAAGTGGGACAAACCCTTCGACTGGTCTTCATTTCATTACGCCCAAGCAGGCAAGCTCAGGGTGACAACAGCAAGGATAGATAAAAATTAACAGTTTTTCTAAAAGTAATTTTCCGCGAAGAATTCTCCGAAAACACTTTATTCATGCACTATCCAGAGAATCTTCATCGAATTTTTGGGGTATCCCTGATTGTACAAATAACATGGGTATCCCAAAAATGGGAAAGGGAGAACGTATACAATTTTCAATTAATCTCTAAAAGTAACATGAGACATGTCGAAGAGCATGTCTTAAGTTGAGGAATGCTTTATGAATTACTTATCACAAGCTCTGCGACTTGTGACAAGGTAATTCTTTGATACAATGACATTTTCTTTTGTTTATTGAAGGATTTCCACTGAGATTGAGCAGTAATTTTTTGCATAAAAAAAAGACGCACCGAAGTGCGCCTTTGGAAGAAATAATTGAGTATTTCTTATTTCATTAATATCATTTTCTTTGTGAAAATTTCTTTGCCGGTGTCAAGAGTATAGAAATAGATACCGTTTGCAACAACTCTGTCATTTTCATCTAACCCGTTCCAGGTTGCAGATTGATCTTTCGGAATAAGGGTTTTCACAAGTTGTCCGTGAATATTGTAGATATTGATCTCTCCAGTAGCATTGTGCTGAAGCGAGAAGGAAATAGTTGTTGAGCAAGTGAAAGGATTCGGATGGTTCTGAAGAACGAATTCATTTCCATGTGTAGGATCAACTGAGAATGCCGGAATAATATCACTTGCATCTCGGGGATTGATGCGGTAATGCTCATCTGTATAATTCCAATCAACCACACCGATTATATCATATGGATCGCCGGATGCAACTGCAGAATCAAGAAGCGTGCCTGTGACAGCGTAATTATAATCAACAGCATCGCCAATCACAAATGTCGTATTCCAAGCATCATCAGAGCCGACATATGCATCGGCGTCAATACCCTGTATGACAGCATTTTCGATCATTATAAGCTGACCTTCCCATACTTCGGCAGGATCGGTGTTTGCAGGGATTGTCCAATCAATAGCGGATCCACTAATAATAGTTGGCACTATCTCCTCTCCAGTCTCAATATCTAAGAGAACCGGATCTACCAACTCGGTTTTATTGTTGTACTCATCGCGTATTGCATAGAAAAGAATCTCGTCAGTCACTGATACAAGATCAATAAAATCATAATCAAAGATAAGTACGCCATTATATGCACCCGCGTCATCACTTACCCAAACATCGCTGAACGCATCGTTTGCAGTAACAGTTGCAGAGAAGGTTGCCACTCTATCATTTTGGATATGTCCCTTACTTGGATTATTTGTATTTGTCAGTGCAATTGGTGTAATACCTGCGTAGAAATCGTAATCAGTATCACTATTGGAATCATAGATATTATCAAGTATAATATCTCCGATCATGTCCAGTGATGAGCCCGAGAGGTGGACTATACGGGGTTCATCACCATCTATCTCGACAGTATCAAAGGTAATAGTTGCTGTGCCGGTCAGGTAATAGCTGCTTGGTGATGCGCTGGTCATATCAAGATCATAAAGAACATCCATTGCGTCAACGCCAAGAGCCCATGCCTTGATGACACTTGGCTCCCCGCCACTTGGAATTATATCGTCTGCATCCCGGGGATTGACACGATAATAACCACCTGAGAAGCCCCAGTCAACTACACCAACTATACCAACAGGATTACCCGAAGCAACTGCCGCATCAAGGTTCGTGCCGGTGGAAGCATATGCGTTATCGACATTATCACCTATTACGAAGGATGTTACCCAGCCATCATCCGAGCCCATGTAGAGATCTGTTTCAACGATTGCTGCAACCACAACATTTTGAATTTCAACAAGCTGACCTTCCCACTGCTCAGCAGGATTGGTATTTGCGGCGATTGTCATATCAATATTCGAGCCGGGAATGGCTGTAGGGGTAATTGGAAATCCGCTATATGAATTGATGACAACAGGAGTTGTGAGTTCTGTCAGATTACTATACTCAGTTCGTTCGGCAATAAAGAGAACCTGATCATCGACAGCAACATCATTAATAAAATTATAATCATAAAGGGTTACGCCGTTATACGCACCCTCGAAATCACTCACCCAGACATTACTATAATCATCGTTGGCAGTGACGGTTGCATCAAAGGTTGCCAGAATACCGTTTTCAATATGCCCTTCGCTGGGGTAGAGCGTGTTTGTCAAAGCAATGGGAGTTACGCCTGCATAGAATTCATAATCTGTGGTATTTGCAGCATCGGTGATAATATCAAGTGTAAGATCACCGATCATACTTGTGGATGCATCTGTCAGGTGAACCAAAGTCGGATCTGTTCCGTCGATCGTTGCTGCTGTGAAAGTGATCGTTGCAGTTCCTGTAAGCTGATAGTCGGCGGGATTTACAGAGGTCATTGCTCCAACGTATTCTACATCCATATCCTCTGTGCCAATTGCATATGCTTTCACAATTGAATTTCCCGCTGGCCAGATCTCAAAATCACCGTTTGTTACAGGTAATGAAGTTCCCGTGGGAGATTCAAAAGTAACATCATCCACATAGTTGGTTTCCGGTGCAACGAAACCGCCTGTGTCATAGAATCTAAGACGAAGATTTACTGAGGTTTCACCATCAGGCACCATATTGCTATATGAAAATTGTGACCAGCCACCTGTTGCAGGTCCTACATACACATTAGAATATAAATAGGCACCTGAACCCCAATCCAAGGCTCCAGTAATTCTGACATGTTCACTAGTATTTGCCCAGAATAAGAAGGTATAAGTATTACCGGCAGTTACAGAAATCGCAACATCATTGCTGAAATCGCAATTTGCCTGTGTGCCTGAATTTACAACGACTTTACAACTATACGTGCCGCTGTGTACAATTGTCTCTTCTTGATATGTGTCAATATCGCTATCACCCGTCCAATCGTCGGGTAATGCCTGGGCAAAACAGAGCCCTGCCCACAGAAGAAGACTTAATAAAATAGCTAATTTTTTCATGCTACCTCCATATAAGTTTTTGTTGTTTTCATTCTTTTTTTTCATACATTCGTTATATTAAATTTTGATAAATTTCTGTCAATATTTTGTGCATTTAAAAATTTTTAGAGGAAAACACCTTGAGAGTGAAGCCGTTTGCGAAGTTCATAATAGGTGTTTATAAGAATAAGTTCATGATGAACATGTCCGTTGATCATGCGCTTGCCTTCTTCCAGCAAAATAACTATATTTTGAATGATCCTGTCGGAAATTTGATACATATCCAGAAATTCCTGCAGCTTTTCTTCATGATCGATATTAGAGATCGTTTCAGAGCCATGCGTATATCTGCACACATCATCGAACCATATCGCGAGAAAATCCAAAATATCTTTTAGAAGCTCTTCATTGCGATTATTAACAAAATTTTGGGCGATTCTTCGGATTGTTGCGAGATTGTCCTTCATCAGTGCATCAATAATATCCAACGCCATTTTGCGGGCTTCGATGAAATCGGTCTTTGAAAGCTGAATTGCTTTTGCCATACTTCCATTTGCGATTCTTGCACTGATTCGTGCTAAAGCCGGCTCGGTATAATAGTGTTGAACAAGATGATCCTCAATGATCTGCGACGGAATTGCATTAAAGCGGACTCTCTGACAGCGTGAAATGATCGTGGGTAGCAGTCGGGAATAATTGGTTGTTGTGAGAATTATTGCTGCATAAGAAGGCGGTTCTTCGAGGGTTTTCAGAAAAGCATTGGCTGCCTGAACTGTCATCTCCTCTGCCTGAACAATGATCACGACGCGATAATTCCCTTCATTCGGACTATAGCAAAGTTTTCGTTCTATCATGCGGATCTTATCAATGTGTATTGATGTTGATTTTCCAAACTGCATACGTTCATAGGGAGTGAGTTTTAGCTGCTCGATATATGCCTGCACCTGCTGTTGTTCTTCCTGCTTTTTATACTCGCCTTCATCTGATATATCGAACTTTGGAGTGGGGAAGATCAGATCAACATCTGGGTGGCTGAAGGAATCGATCTTATGGCAGGAAGGGCAGGTTTCATCGGCTCCATTGTCCGGATGTTTGCAATTGATGATCTTTGCGAATTCAAGGGCAGTGGCAAGTTTTCCCACACCTGCGGGACCGTAAAAAAGATAGCTCTGCGCTGCTTTTTCTTCATTGATGAGTTGAGCAAGAATTCTATGTGCCTGCTGCTGTCCTTTTATTAGTTTAAACATTTGATGTTATTCTTGTTTCTCCACATTGATCTCACCGGCTTTCTGCAGAGCAATTTTCGTGAGAATAGGACCGATGATCTCAAAGAAAATACAGGTGGCTGTCACGGTAGTAATTACTATCGTGCCGATCTGATCGCCGCTTGTGATAAGAGTTTTTCCGATACTTTTTCCTAATCCGCTGAAATCCTGTTTTACGATAAGTGATAGCCCAATAGCCACACCTGCCTGGGAAAGTATGCCCAATCCGATATAATTACGCACGTTTTTGGAAACATTTCCAAATATCGCCCCAAGACGCGAACCACCAATCAGTCCGACGGAACGTGCTATGATATACACAACTCCGAGCAACCCAAGTGAGGGCAATGTACCTATTTGGAGATTTGTCCCGGCGAGAGTAAAAAACAGAATAAATAGAAGGGGAATGACATTCGTGAGTTCCCTGTGAATGGTCTCAATAAGATTGCGCCGCTGGGTGTTTATGATCAAAATGCCGGCAGTCATATTGGTGAGGATCAATGAAAGATGAAATGCGCGGGAGAGTCCGACCATAAGAAGCACTACGCTGAATATATGGATGAAATAATCGCTTGAGCTTTTCAATTTTCTCACCAAAATACAGAAAAGAGCTCCCACGATCAATCCGATTATAATGCTCAGTGCTATTTCTTTCATCGGGGTAAGGATCAGTGCAAAGAATCCTCCGGTTGAAGTTCCTGGCTGGTTCATAAGAATATTTCTTGCAATAGCTGATGCAAATCCAAATATGATAATTCCCAGCCCATCATCAAATCCGACAACTGCGTACAGAGCTTTTGTGAGCTCTCCTTTTGCACGGTATTCTTTTATGACAGCAACAGTGCCGGCAGGAGCGCTGGCAGGAGCTATCGAACCAAAAATGAGGGCAAGAGGAATATTTTTTGTGACAAGCCATACTGCAAAGAAAACAAGTATAAATGTACCAAAGGATTCAGCAAAAATAATTGAAATAATACCTGAACCCTGCTTTTTAAGATCGTTCAGATTGAGTTCGAGACCAATTGTAAGTGCAACAAAACCAAGAGCGATCTCAGTAATAAAGGAGAGCTGGCTCTGTATCGATTGTGAGAAAATTCCAAGAAAAGAAGGTCCAATTAACACACCAAAGAACATATACCCGATGATTAAAGGCAAGCGAATTGCTTTGGTGAGTTTTCCAAAATAGAAGCTGATCAGTGCGACCAGACCGATCAATGCGAGAATGGGGAGGGAGTGTGCCTGGAAGTAGTGCTGAATTGACGATAGAAAGCTCATTATGTGTATTCTCTATCTGTTTAAACTGCCTGAAAAATAGCCCACATCATTGGTTATCACGAGAATGCCGTCTTTGTTTTTCAGTCCGCTCATCATAGTTATTATCTGGCGTAGAACTTCATTTGAGAGCTTTTTTGGAACAACTGCCACGATGATCTTATTAAATCCTTTTTCGCTTTCGTTCCAGAAGCTGGCAAAAAGTGGTAGCGCATGCAGATAGTATCCCGGATTGTTTGCATCGATTATTGAAACATGAGCTTCTGCGATCTCCAAAAATATCTGAAGCAAGTCCTCGAATTTATCATCGATCTGAACAAATACATGAAAAAGTGTGTTCTCTACACTCGGCTTATAATCAGGTTCCTCTTTGAGAGCGATATGCTTGTAGAATATTTCATAGACTTTTTCGGGACTGATCTGATTTACGATCTCATTCACTGTTTCGCTGGATTGTAGTATCTGTGAAATTCGCGCAAGAAGACTAATATGGTCATTTCGTTTGGATTTCGGAGCAAAAATGAATATGAAAAGTTTAACATTTTTCTTATCGATAGCTTTGAAATTTACTCCCGAATGCACGATTAGAATCCCGATCACAAAATCTTCAAGGTCATCCAATGTGCAGTGAGGAAGTGCAATACCATTTCCAATGCCCGTAGAAAGCAACTCTTCTCGTTCTGCCAGTTTATTATAAAGTTCTTCGGGCTTGTAACTGGCAAGTCCCGGACAGGTCGCAGCCATATCCGCAATTTTATGAAGGACTGCATCTTTGTCTTTCAAAGAATCATCGATTGCGATCGAATCTTTGCATAGGATTTTTTGTAGGTCCATAATTTACCTCTTCTTCATAGCTTTTTGTATTTTTGACCAGTCATCCTTCAGCGTGACAGTTCTGTTGAATACAAGCTTCTTATCTGTTGAATATTTTTCATCAACACAGAAGTAGCCCTTACGCTCAAACTGCATTCTCTCTCCGTGTTTCACATTTGCAAGAGCAGGTTCGAGTTTGCTGCCGACGAGAATCTCCAGCGAATCAGGATTTATATTTGATATGAAATCTTTACCTTCGGGAGCATCATTCGGATTTTCATTTACGAATAATTTTTCATAGAGCCGTACTTCGGCATTAATGGCATGAGGTGCAGAGACCCAGTGCAAAGTTGCTTTCACTTTTCTTCCATCGGGAGCAGAACCACCCTTTGTTTCCGGATCATAAGTACAATGCAATTCGATCACATTTCCATCATCATCTTTTACAAAACTGTTGCATTTCAGGAAATAGGCATAGCGAAGCCGCACCTCGCGCCCGGGAGCAAGGCGGTAGAATTTTTTCGGCGGATCTTCCATGAAGTCGCCCTGCTCGATATAGAGTTCTTTAGAGAAGGGAACTTTTCTTGTTCCAGCAGACGGATCTTCCGGATTGTTGATAGCTTTTAGTTCTTCCATCTGTCCTTCCGGGTAATTATCGATAATAACTTTCAGGGGTTTAAGAACAGCCATATAGCGGTTCGCTGTCTTATTGAGTTCTTCGCGAATGCAGTGCTCAAGAAGTGCATGATCAACGATATTATCGCTCTTTGCCATGCCGATCCTGTCCAAAAAATCCCATATAGAATCCGAAGTGTATCCTCTTCTACGCAGCCCGGAAATTGTCGGCATTCTCGGGTCATCCCAGCCGTCAACATACCCTTCTTCCACGAGCATGATGAGCTTCCGCTTGCTGAGCACAATGTATGAAAGATTAAGCCGAGCAAATTCGATCTGTTGAGGATGAAAGATATCGAGTTCATCGAGAAACCAGTTATAAAGCGGGCGGTGATTTTCAAATTCAATGGAGCAGAGAGAGTGAGTGATCCTCTCAATCGAGTCCGATTGCCCATGAGTAAAATCATACGTCGGATAGATGCACCACTCATCACCGGTTCGATGATGGGTTTTGTACATGATGCGATACATCACAGGGTCGCGCATATTCATATTGGGATGAGCCATATCGATCTTGGCTCGAAGTGTCTTTTCACCTTCTGCGAACTCACCGTTCTTCATTTTATGAAAGAGTTCGAGATTTTCTTCTACAGGGCGGTCACGAAATGGGCTGTTCTTGCCGGGCTCGGTAAGTGTGCCGCGGTATTCGCGGATTTCGTCAGCGCTCAGATCATCGACATATGCTTTCCCCTTTTTGATGAGCTTCAGTGCATAGTCATAGAGAATTGGAAAATAGTCCGAAGCATGGAACAGCCGATCTTCCCAGTTGGTGCCGAGCCATTTCATATCTGTGAGAATTGCCTCAACATACTTGGTCTCTTCTTTTATAGGATTTGTATCATCAAAGCGGAGATTGAATTTACCTTCATACTGTACCGAGATTCCGTAGTTCAGGCAGATCGCTTTTGCATGTCCGATATGAAGAAAACCGTTGGGCTCCGGTGGGAAACGCGTGTGCACGGCGCCGTTATGCTTCTTGTTGTTTCTGTCTTCTTCAATGATCTGTCGAATAAAATCTTTCGATCCTGAATCTTCATTCTTTGTAAGCAGTTCTTTTATTTTTTTATTGTCCATTGTGCTCCTACGAATTACGCATCCAAAACGCTTTTCAGGCGTGCAATTGCTTCTTTAGTTCCAAGAATGTCAATTAATGTAGGAATATCCGGTCCGTGAACTTCGCCAAAAAGTGCAAGGCGCAGCGGGGAATAGAGCTCTTTTCCTTTCACGCCGATAGCGATGGTCGTTTCTTTGACCAGATCTTTTATCTCATCTTCTGACCAGCTTTCATGTGAGCTCAAACGCTCGATCCAGAACGCAAACAGTTTTTGAGCATTTTCTTTGGAAACGATGTCTTTATCTTCAGCAGAAAATACAAGGTCGTTGTAGAACATCTCGGAATGTGCGATCATTTTTGGGATCGTTGTTGCGCGGTTGCGTGCATTATCCACAACTTTTAGATATTTTTTATGATCCGAAATATCGAGTCCTGCTCTTTCAAAATATGGCTTTGCTCTTTCTGCAACATAATCGAGATCAAGATTTCGCAGATACGAGCCGTTCATCCAGTTGAGTTTTTCCACATCAAAAACTGCGCCGGATTTGCTGATCCGTTTGAGAGAAAATGTTTTGATAAGTTCCTCAAGCGTGTAGAATTCTCTGTCATCATTGGAATGCCAGCCGAGCAGTGCCACGAAATTAATGAGTGCTTCCGGCAGATATCCTTTTGCGAGATAATCTTCCACCGCAACATCGCCCTGACGCTTGCTGAGTTTTGTTTTATCGGGATTGAGCAGCAGTGGTAAATGCACGAACTTTGGCACTTTCCAGCCAAGGGATTCGTACATAAAAATATGCTTCGGTACGCTGATTAGCCATTCCTCTCCGCGTATTACATGGCTGATCTTCATGAGATGGTCGTCCACCACATTTGCCAGATGATAGGTTGGGAAGCCGTCGGATTTCATGATGACCTGGTCATCGACAAGTGCGTTATCCACTTCCACGCGTTCGCGAACCACATCATAAAATACTGTTGAGCCCTCTTTGGGAATTTTCAGGCGTACCACATGAGGAACATTTTGTGCGAGTTTTTCCTGTACTTCTTCCAGAGAGAGGTTTCTACATTTGCCGTCATACATGACCGCAGTATTATTTTCTTTTGCTTCGTTGCGCAGTTTTTCCAGACGCTCTTCAGGACAGAAGCAATAGTAGGCAGCGCCCTTGTCGATCAATTCCTGTGCGTATTTTCTATAAAGATCACTTCTTTCTGATTGGATATAGGGTACGTATTCACCGCCGATGACAGGACCTTCATCGTAGTCCAATCCAACTTCTTTTATGGTTTTCAGCAGGTCTTCCTGGGCGCCCGAAATGTAGCGTTTGCGGTCAGTATCTTCGATCCTTAAAATAAATGATCCGTTATTTTTTCGTGCGAAAAGGTAGTTGAACAAAGCGGTACGAAGTCCGCCCACATGCAGATAGCCGGTGGGACTCGGGGCAAAGCGTACTCGAATATCAGGATTCTTTGATGTGGACATAAAAATGTTCCTTATTGATTTTTTTATACAAACCTTTTTCAGGTTTTCTTTGTCAAGAATGGGAAAGAATGGGTGCAATTTTCTTCACTTTACTTGTGCATTACGATACGAGATGTCATGGACCATTCCATGACATATGTAACAATAACTTTGCGAAAGTTTGGAACTTCCGCAACGGTCGTATTATCCGCAGGATAAACCTGCATTTGTGGGGACTGAAAAAATCAATTTTGTAGTGGCTGAAGAATATATTCAGCCCTTAATACAAGTAATAGGACACTGTTCTAATTGTATATTCTCTTTTAAGCAACCGGCTTCACTGCACATTTGACACACCTACTCCGCCAGCTGGCGGATACTCCTCTTGCTATAGGAGAATTTTGGAAAACACCCCAGAACAGTTCCCCACACGACCGACGTGTGTGATGCGATTTATTTACTTTTTTCTTGCCATTAAAATTGTTGTTTTACAATCTCGAAAAAAAGAAATTAGGAATCATGCTCAAAGAATATTTAGATGCATTACAGGAAACCTTTAATCGAGGTGATGCCCGCGAGGAAAGTTATTACTCTCAGCTCGAAACGCTTATCTTGACTTATGCTGAAAAATACAATATAAAAAATGTAGATATTACAGTATTACCCAAACAAACCGAAGCCGGCAATCCGGACTTTCGTGTCTGGGATGGAAAGAATCATATCACCGGCTACATCGAAGCAAAAGCACCTACAAACATAAACTTAAATGCAATTCAATATTCGGAACAGCTTAAACGATACTGCTCGACCTTTCCTAATGTAATCCTTACGAACTTTTATGAATTCAGATTGTCTAGAGACAGTCAGCTAATAGACACAGTGCAGATCGGAAGACCTGAAATTGCGCACAAATTGAAAACAGCTCCTCCTCCTGAGCATGAAGAGGAGTTCATAAAACTGATGCACACCTTCTTCTCTTTCTCATTGCCTAAAGTTAATACTGCCAAGACCCTTGCACAGGAACTGGCAAAAAGAACCCGATTCCTGCGCGACGAAGTGATCAGTATTGAGTTGAAAGAAAAAGAACGAAAGGGAAATAAAGACATACTCGGCTTTTATGAAGCTTTCAAAAAATATCTCATTGGAACGCTCACACATGAGCAATTTGCAGACCTGTATTCCCAAACTATTACCTATGGACTATTTGCAGCGCGAACAAGAACAGGAAAGGATTTCAACAGACAGCTTGCATATCAATATATTCCTCACACGATTGGTATTCTTCGGGATGTTTTTCGCTTCATTTCTCTGCAAGACCCGCCCATAGAACTAAAAGTGATCGTTGATGATATTTCCGAAGTGCTTAGGGTTACTGACGTGAAAAGTATCCTCAGTAGATTTTTCCATGAAGGAAAGGGAAAAGACCCGATCATCCATTTTTATGAAACCTTCCTTTCCGAATATGATCCGAAAATCCGTGAGCGGCGTGGCGTGTACTATACTCCCGAACCTGTTGTGCAATATATCACTCATTCTTTACATCAAATACTGAAAAAGGAATTCGACCTGTCGGATGGTTTTGCTTCCGAAAATGTGACCGTGCTTGACCCTGCGGCAGGAACACTTACCTTTCCTGCAGAAGCGATCAAAATTGCAGTTCATGAATATCATGAGAAATACGGACAGGGCGGACTGCATTCCCTTATCAAAAATAATATTCTGAAAAATTTCTTTGCTTTTGAGCTGATGATGGCGCCCTATGCAATCGGACACCTCAAGATCGGATTCCTTCTCGAAGAGCTGGGTTATACAATGTCAGATGACGAGCGCTTCAAACTCTATCTCACCAATACCCTTGAAATGGACGAGCTAGATTCGGTTAACATTCCCGGGCTTAGTTCATTGAGTGAAGAAAACCATCTGGCAAACAGAGTAAAACAAGAAATTCCAATTCTTGTCATTATGGGAAATCCTCCCTATTCAGGAATTTCTTCAAATACTAATGAGTGGACTGAAAAGCTTCTCAAAACCGATATTGATGGTGCGCAGAGCTACTACGAAGTAGATGGAAAACCACTTGGGGAGAGAAATCCAAAATGGCTGCAGGACGATTATGTGAAATTCCTTCGCTTTGCTCAATGGAAAATACAAAAAGCCGGTCATGGTGCCGTCGGAATGATAACAAACCATAGCTATCTGGATAATCCGACTTTTCGTGGAATGCGCCAGAGTTTGATGAAAACCTTTAATAAGATATTCATCCTCAACCTGCACGGGAACAGCTTGAAAAAGGAAACTGCACCCGATGGCAGCAAAGACGAAAATGTCTTTGATATTCGGCAGGGAGTGGCAATTTGTTTTATGATAAAGCATCACGATAAAAAAGGGTGTGAGGTCTTTTATGAAGACCTTTATGGTGAACGGAATACAAAATATGGATGGCTTGAAGAAGATAAAATCGAACCCTATAAATATGATGAGATTTTACCAAAAAGCCCATATTATTTCTTTATAAAAAGACATACACAGAATATTCAACATTACCTTCAATGGAAAAAAATATCTGAGATATTTCCAGCAAATAGCGTGGGGATCGTCACCGCGAGAGATTCATTTGTTGTCGTTTTTTCAAAAAAAGAACTTATTCATAGATTGAATCAATTTAGAAATTTGTCTCTTGATGATGAAATTATTGAAAAAGCTTACAAACTGAAATCCAAAATAAACTGGAATTTGTCGTCTGTCAGAAATAAACTTTCAAAAGAACAAAACTTAGAAGATTGCATTCAGAATATCGGATATCGACCTTTCGATAATAGATATATTGCTTACAATCAAGATTTGATTGAACGTGGAAGATTTGAAATAATGCACAATATGCTCGATGGTGATAATATTGGAATTGTCACTTCTCGACAAGCACAAAGTGGATTTAAACATGTATTTATTTCAGAAAATATGATTGAATTCAATCTTACAGGAACAGCTGGTAGGTATGGTAGTGGATATTTATTTCCTTTATATCTTTATCCTGATAAAAATAAAAAAGATAATCCCAAAGTCGGCGCCTCTGTGATGATGATTTTTGAGCCGAAAGAGTCTTACGGTAAAAAACCCAATATTGCACCAATTATATTTGAGAAATTAACTTTAGCATTCAAGCAAAGACCAACTCCTGAAGAAATTCTTTATTACATTTACGGTGTATTTTATAGCAATATCTACCGCACAAAGTATGCTGAATTTTTAAAGATTGATTTTCCGCGTGTGCCCTTTACTGCGGATTTTGAACTTTTTAAGAAGGTTGGCGAGCTCGGAAAACAGCTTGTGCAGCTTCATCTTTTGGAAAGCGACAAGTTGGATATACCAATTGTAAAATATCAGGGAGCTGGCGAGAATGACCGCATCGAGAAAGTTGTTTATAATGAAGATGAGCAGCGTGTATATATCAATGACGGCAAATATTTTGAGGGCATTAATTCTGAGTTGTGGAGCTATCATATTGGCGGGTATCAGGTTCTGTATAAATATTTAAAGGACAGAAAAGGCAGAATCCTCGAAGATGCCCGTCGTTACTGCAAGATCGCAACAGCGCTACAAAAGACTATCGAACTGCAGAAAGAAATGGATCTACTCTATCCGGCTATTGAGAAAAATATTTTAGAATAACTGAAATTTAACACACCTCAATTCATCTGGATTCTACTCTCAAGATGTACGGATTACGATCTGAATTCGACTTGCTTCAACAAGACGAGTGAAATCGAAATCTGGGTTTGTTCTTTGTGCATCGTAACCGAATAAATCTTTCATTTCACATTCATTTGCACCACTCAAACTTGACATAAAAACCCTATAGAAAGTTTGTATTAAATAATTACATTAATAGGAAAATAGTATATAATATTTATTATGAAAAAAAGATGTTTAGTTGTGACAGGCGGCGGCGACTGCCCGGGGCTTAATGCAGTTATCCGCGCCATTGTAAAGCGAGCTTCCAAAGAACACGACTGGGAGATCGTTGGCAGCATTGACGCATTCAACGGCGTTCTTAAAGATCCCCGTGAGTTGCGTGTGCTTACCAATCGAGCCGTTGCAGGTATTCATGTGCGCGGAGGCACGATACTCGGAACGACAAATAAAGGCGGTCCCTTTGCATGGCCACAGCAGGATAAGGATGGCAATTGGATAGAGATCGACCGCTCAAAAGAAATGCTGGAAATCCTGAAAGAAGAAAATATCAGCGCTGTCATCAATATCGGAGGGGACGGTTCACAGACTATTTCACAAAAACTTTATGAAATGGGACTCAACATTGTGGGTGTTCCCAAAACAATTGATAACGACCTTTCCGCAACCGATTTTGCATTCGGCTTTCAAACTGCGGTGGAAGTCGCGACAGATGCAGTCGATAAACTCGTAACAACTGCAGAAAGTCATCACAGAATTATCATTCTCGAGGTAATGGGACGTGCAGCCGGCTGGATCGCGCTTTATTCATCTATAGCAGGCGGCGCAGAAGTATGCCTTATTCCGGAAATTCCTTATGATATTCAAAAAGTAAAAGTAAAGGTGGAAGAACGCACCGAAGACCGGAGAGGTTTCGCAAATATCGTCATAGCCGAGGGTGCATATCCGAAACATGGAAGCGCCGTGGGGCAGGAAGTTGATGAGATCGGCTACCACAATTTCGAACTCACTGGTGCAAGCATTCGACTCAAGCAGGAACTTGAAGATGCAGGTGCACAGGCAGATATTCGTGTGACCATTCTCGGACATTTACAACGCGGGGGCATTCCCTGTGCTTTTGACAGAATTCTTGCGACACAGTTCGGCGTAAAAGCATTTGAAATGGTCATTGAAGGAAAATTTGGCAAAATGGTTGCCTATAAAAATAACGATATTCAAAGTGTCCCAATCAAAGATGCCATCAACACCTATAATCTGGTCAATGTGCACTCCAATCTTGTGCATACTGCACGGGGTATAGGGATCAGTTTTGGTGATTGAAAACTATAATGGAGAACGCTACATGAGCGAGAAAAAAGATAGAATTGCAATCCTCACATCCGGCGGTATAGCCCCCTGCCTTTCCGCAGCCACAGGATGCCTTATCACCGAGTACACCCGGCTCGTACCGGACATGGAAATTATCGGATATCTCAACGGATACAAAGGACTGCTCGAGGGCAGCAGCATACTTATTTCCGAAGAGGTAAGAAAAAAAGCAAAGTGGCTTCAAAAATACGGTGGAAGCGTGCTTGGCAATAGCCGCGTCAAGCTGACAAATGTCGCAGATTGCGTGAAAAAGGGCTATATTCAGGAAGGCGAGAATCCCCTGCAAGTTGCCGCAGAACAACTGGTCAAAGATAACGTATCTATCCTTCATATTATAGGTGGTGACGACACAAATATCATGGCATCCCAGCTTGCATCCTATCTGAAAATGAACGGTTATGACCTCATTGTGGTGGGACTTCCCAAAACTGTTGATAATGATGTGATCCCGATCTTTCAAACTCTCGGCGCTGCAACCGCTGCGGAACAGGGTGCGATTTTCTTTGAGAATGTTGCTAATGAGAACACAACCAGCTCAAGGCAGCTCATTATTCATGAAGTCATGGGACGTCACAGCGGATGGCTCACTGCTGCCACAGCGAGAGAATACCGAAAACGCCTTCATAAGAAAAAATTCCTGCCGGATATCCTGCTTTCACGCGAGCGCTGGGATATTGATGCGATCTATATTCCGGAAATGGGTATTGATATCGATGAAGAGGAAAAGCGTCTGAATAAACTCATGGATGGAAAGGATTCCGTGAACATATTCCTCAGCGAGGGTGCAGGTTTGGAAACAATTGTGTCGGAAATGGAGTCAAAAGGGGAACCGGTCCATCGTGATGCGTTCGGTCATGTTCGTCTTGACGAGCTCAATCCGGGACAGTGGTTTGCAAAACGCTTTAAAACCATGCTGAAAGCGGACAAAGTGCTCGTACAAAAGAGTGGATATTTCGCACGTTCTGCACCTCCGAACAAAGAAGACCTCGATCTCATTCAGAGAACCTGCGCGGAAGCAGCCCGTTGCGGACTCAATGGACAGAGCGGTGTGGTCGCCCTCGACGAAGATCACAATAACGAGCTCCGCTGTATCGGATTCCAGCGAATTAATAGCGGAAAACCATTTGACATTCATCAGAAATGGTTTGAAGATATGCTCATAGATATTGGACAGATAAGGTAAATTATGAACATCAAATTTAAAGACATAAACACAGGCATCGTCCAGGCAAGAGCCGTCATCGAGATTGCCGAAGGTATCTTTCTTAATGAGATCACCATTTTGAAAAAAAATAGAGATATCATCGTGGAGCTTCCACAGAAATCCTTCCGCGGCAAAGACGGGAATATGTATTATATGAATATCATCACCTTTACGAATGAGGATAAGGAAAACTTTTTTAAGCTTGAAGTTAAAACAGAATACAAGAAATGGCGGGGACAGAACCCCAAGATCCTCGTGTATGAAAATAATTAAATCATGTTCCATAGTAAATATTATAAAAAGCTAATTATGATTTGTTCATTATTATCAATCCCTCGAAATTTAAATTGCTAATTACAAATATCTAATTTCTAATGAAATGACAAAATATAAATGACAAATAATATAAAATTCAATCATAAACCCGTGAACCACGAAATATACGAAATAGATGAATAGTATAAAATAAGTTATTACAGAATAATTTTCTTAAAAATCATTTTCGTGCTTTTCGTGCATTTCGTGGTTATAAGTAAATATTCTAAAGAGTCAAAACACTGGTTAAGAATGATTTCAAAAGCAGTTCCACATTTAAAAGATGAAGCAAAAATTTTATGGAAAGAAGCAAATGAACTTAACCCTGTTAGATATTTATGCTATTAGATATTCTTTCTGATATATATGAAATTATCTAACGGAGTAAATCTAATTTTCTCATCAATTGTAATTAAATCAAGGAATAAAAAATTAATTTGACATTTTATTTGTAATTAGAAATTAGGGTTTAGAAATTGATTAAAGTCTAACTTAAAATTTCAAAGAATATATATAGTTTAAAGTATGATTTATTAAGTAATTTTCATCTTATTAAATAAAAGAAATTTTGAAAGGTATCTTATGAAACGCACAGTAATTTTTACACTAATCTTTCTCATTGCAAGCAGCTTGTATGCAACGCCCGGAATCCAAAACAATGAAGACGTCCGGGAAATCTATTTTAGTTTTGAAATAATCGCAAAAAGCGAGCTGGAGCAGCTCACACGGATCGTATCTATTGATAATGTGAAAGGGAACACCGTGTATGCCTATGCAAATCCGAAACAGTTAGAGCAAATATTCCAAATGGGTTATGATGTTGAAATTATTCCGAAAACCGATTTTTCTGCCAAAGACTGGACCATGGCATATGCAATCGCAGAAATGGCGAACTGGGACCGTTATCCAACCTATGGTGTTTATGTTGATATGATGTATCAATTTGCCACTGATTATCCTGATATTTGTATGATAGAAGAGGTTGGAACATCACAGAATGATAGGCAAATTCTATTTGTTAAAATATCTGACAATGTTGATGTTGAAGAAAATGAACCGGAATTCATGTATACTGCACAAATGCATGGCGATGAGATAGTAACCTATATCATGATGCTGAGGTTGATCGATTATCTTTTGACAAACTACGGCTCGGATGCAGAGATAACGCAGCTTGTGAATAATGCTGAAATATGGATAAATCCTTTAGCAAATCCCGATGGAACTTATCATGGCGGCAATAATACTGTAGCAGGAGCTCAAAGATGTCTTGCTAATGGAGTTGACCCAAACAGAAACTTCCCTGACCCAGAAGATGGACCGCATCCCGATGGACATCCCTGGGCACCGGAAACAATTATAATGATGGACTTGGCAGATTCACACTCATTTGTGCACTCTGCAAATTTTCATAGTGGAGCCGAAGTTGTAAACTATCCCTGGGATACCTGGCCAAGACTTCATGCTGATGACGACTGGTATCAAGTAATATCTCATGAATATGCTGATACTGTGCACGATAACGCTCCCTCTTCTTATATGGATGGATTTAATAATGGAATTACTAATGGTTATGCGTGGTATACAATAGCTGGTGGTCGTCAGGATTATATGAACTATTTCCAGGGCTGCCGTGAAGTAACTATTGAACTTTCAAATGTTAAGATGTTAGATGCTGATCAACTACCTGCTCATTGGAATTATAATAAACAATCTTTCCTAAACTATATTGATAATGTTTTCTATGGCATTAGAGGTATTGTTACTGATACTACCGGCGCACCAATTGAAGCTATGATAACTGTGGTTGACCACGATTTTGACAATTCGGAAGTCTTCACCGACCCCGATGTTGGGGATTATTATCGTATGCTTCTTCCCGGCGTATATGATATTACTGTGAGTGCGTATGGCTTCATTCCTCAAACAATAAGCAATATTACAGTTGTAGATACCGGTGCAACGAGAGTGGACGTGGAATTGCAGGAAGCACTCACAATAGATATTACAGGTACAGTTCGGGATGGAGATACAAACGTGCCTATCGGAAATGCAACCGTGGAGATCATGGATTCCGTTCATGATCCGGTGCAGACCGATTTTACCGGTTTCTATGCAATTGATAACGTGATGGAAGGCACTTATACATTCAAAGTTTCCGCAGATAGCTACAGTACCCTGAGCGAGGATATTACTGTCACCCAGCTCAATAATGTGATAAATTTTAATCTCTATCAACCCTACCTTTTCTGGGATTTCGAACAGAATGACGGCGGCTTTACCAGCAACGATTCCAGCGGCTGGCAATGGGGAGAGCCCTCGGCAGGAGATATTACTGCGTATTCCGGTATAAAAGTATGGGCTACAAATCTCAGCGGGTTCTATGTTGACAATGCACATTGGTATCTTGATTCGCCAGCAATTCAGCTCGGCAACAATCCTATGCTGGAGTTCTATCATTTGCATTATTTTGAAGCAGGTTCAACAATGTGGGATGGCGGAAATGTAAGCATTTCAACGAACGGTGGAAGTTCCTTTGGCTTGTTGACTCCTGTTAGTGGATATGACGGCAATATAAGTGCCTTGAGCCAGCAGGGATATGGCGGAACACGAACTGAATGGACACTTGCACAATTCAGTCTGGGTCCCTATGCAAACCAGGAAATCGTGTTGCGCTGGCATTTCGGTTCAGATTATTCTCAGCATAATTACTACGGCTGGTATGTCGATGATGTCGCGATCATCGAGTTAGCCGGAGTTGATGATCCTGCACACGGAAATGAACTAATCCTTCATCAGAATTTCCCGAATCCATTTAGTGGTTCCACCACAATTACATTCTCAATGTCGAAAAATCTCAAAGATCCAATATTAAAGATCTATAATCTGAAAGGACAGCTTGTGTCGCAGACCTCGCTTGAAGGACAGGAAACTTCACTTACATGGAATGGAAAAGATATGGATGAAAAACCTGTTACCAGCGGTGTGTATTTCTATCAGATTAAATCTAAAAATTATTCATCAGAAATCAAAAAAATGATATATTTGCAAAAATAAAATCTCTATGGAGGCGTAATGGCAAAAATACTTATTAGCGATCCTGTTTCAACAGAATGTATCGCTCTGCTGGAAAAAGCAGGACATGATCTTGATATCAAAACGGATAAGAAAACCCCTGAAGAATTAGCTGACATGATACAAGGATACGATGCAATCGTGATCCGCAGTGCGACAAAAGTTCGTAAAGTAGCCATTGATGCAGCAGACAAACTTAAGCTCATTGTGCGCGGCGGCGTGGGCATTGATAACATCGATCATGAATATGCACGCTCAAAAGGTATCACGGTTTCAAACACTCCGACTGCATCCTCGCAATCAGTTGCAGAGCTTGCACTTGCACACATGCTGGCGCTTTACCGATTCCTGCCCCAGGCAAATATCACCATGAGAAATGGCGAGTGGAACAAGAAACAGTACAAAGGTAAGGAAGTAGCAGAAAAAGTGCTGGGTATTATCGGATTTGGTAATATTGGAAAATCCCTGGCAAAAAAAGCGATTGCACTCGATATGATAGTGATTGCTTATGACCCCTACGTCAAAGAGACAGATATGAACGTGGAGATCGTTGACCTCGATACGCTGCTGAAGCGCTCCGATATCATTTCACTGCATATTCCTCATACTGACAGCACACACTACATCATCGATGCAGATGCAATTGCAAAGATGAAAGACGGCGTGATGATCATAAACTGTGCGCGTGGCGGCGTAGTAGATGAAAAGGCGCTTCTTGATGCTCTGAACTCAAGCAAGGTTGCCTTTGCCGGAATCGACTCTTTCGAAGAAGAGCCGACCAATAATACTGAATTGGTATCTCACAAAAATGTATCTGTTACTCCACATATTGGCGCTTCGACCAAAGAGGCGCAGGATAGAGTGGGACTGGAAGTAGCAGAAGTGATCATTGAATTCTTTAAATAAACATAGTCACATTATGATAGAAAAAAAGTACGACTCGATCTATTGTATCAGAATGCTACATGGCGAAGATTTTCTGGCTCAACTCAATGAGATTGCCGAAAAACAGGATCTTAAGAATGCGATTATCATAAATGGTGTGGGTATGCTCAAGGACGCTAAGATCGGCTATTATAGTGATGGAACCTATCAGATAAAGACGATAAGCGATCCAGCAGAACTGGTTTCTACGAATGGTAATATGTATATCAATCCTGCAGGCAAGCATGAGTGGCATGTGCACGTGGCACTTGCAGAGCGGTCTCACGAGATGATTGGCGGGCATCTGCTTGGTGGAACTGTGTGGAATACCGCAGAACTTTTCCTGCAGATCATCCCCGATGCGAGATTCGTTCGCGAGACCGAAGAAGGAAATCTTCGACTGAATTTCAAATAGCAAAATATTTGGGCAGGTTGATTCAAGAAATTGATTGCCTGTCCGTTTTTCTTAACGGGATTGCAAAAATATTAAATGCGATCCAAAGGAGGCACTCAATGAAGAAATATGTAATATTTCTATTAATTTTTCTTTTCATCTATTCTATTCCTCTATTCGCAGACAACCTTCCCCGCGAACTCTTTCATAAAAACATTGATCAACACCATTTTTACACCCATCGTGCCGATTCATTGCACGGCTTTGACATGCTGCACTACGATATCACTATTGAGTTATTCCCCACCGTACACTACATCGAAGGTAATGTCTTCGCAGAAGTCACTGCCACGGAAAACGGACTCTCCGAGGTTGACTATGAACTGGAAAGTCTTAATGTGACTGAAGTACGTGTGAACGAAACTGGAGCATCATACACCTATGCAAACGGCATTCTGACAATTACATTGGATCAGACCTATTCGATTGGGGAGAACTTTTCCACACAGGTTTTTTTCGAAGGTTATCCCGTACTCAGCAATGACGGCTACAGCACAGGCATACACTGGTCATCATACATATTCACTTACTCCGATCCAAATGGAGCGCGTTACTGGTGGCCCGGATACGACCACCCGTGGGATAAGGCAACCACCAAAGCCATCATAACTGTTCCGGACGACCTGCTTGTTGCTTCAAACGGCTTGCTTGAAAGCGAAGTGGATAATGGCGATGGCATAAAGACCTTCACTTGGGACAATACCGATCCGATCGCGACCTATCTCGTTTCTCTCTGCATCGGTGCTTACAGCACGTTTGAGCAGACCTATCCGGGTGTGCCGATCATTAACTATGTCTATCCAGGTCATCTTGGTGCTGCCCAGAACGACTTTGCCTGTATTCCGGTGGCAATGGGTATCTATGAAGATCGTTTTGGGGACTATCCCTGGCAAAAATACGGAGCGGCAGAATGTAATATATTTGGCGGTTATGGCGGTATGGAGCATCAAACTATGACCTCAATCGGAAATGGACTTATCAATGGATATGGAACCTACGAATTGATCTTCGTGCATGAACTCGGACATCAGTGGTTTGGAGACTGCCTGACGCCTCTCACATGGAAAGATGTGTGGCTTTCCGAAGGATTTGCCACCTATTCTGAAGCCCTTTATGTAGAAGGCACAGAAGGATATGATGCGATGTGCGCTTATGTGCAGTCGTCATTTCATACATATTATCTTAATTGGGCTGGAAGCAACACTTATACCGTATACGATCCCCCTTATCTGGCGTATTTTACGCCTGCGACCTATGAAAAACCTGCATCCTTCTTGCACATGATCCGGCTTGCTGTGGGTGACAGCACATTCTTTGACATTCTGCAAACCTACTTCTCGCTTTACGCAAGCAGCTGTGTGATTACTGAAGATTTTCAGTCTGTGTGCGAGGATGTGGCAGGACGCGATTTTGATAATTATTTTGATGCATGGATCTATGGAAGCGGCGTACCGAGTTTTGAATATGCCTATCTGAAAACCGATGGCTCTTCGCGAGATCCTGATCTGCTAGTGATAAGCCGATCAACTTCCCCAACCGCCAGCCAGTTCTATATGACCATTCCATTTGAAGTCACCACGCAATCCGGCACAGAGACCATCCTTATGGAAACCGAACCGGAATTTACCTGTTCGGAGTATCTGATCGGTGATGAAATTCTGAGCATTGAATTCGACCCCAATTCCTGGATTCTGGATAGAGGAAATACCTATGTGATTCCTGAACTAACTTCAACGCTTCCGGGTAACAGTATGGTATCTCTCATGTGGGAAGAGTTTCCCAACATCATTTCCCAGGGAATGTTCCGCATTTATAGAAGTGAAAATCTCACTGAAGACTTTGTGGTCATCGCAGAAGTACCCGGAGATGAACTTAGCTATGTGGATACCGATGTCGTGAATGGTACTAAATATTATTATAAGATTTCATACGGTGTGGTTTCAGGTTATTTTTCCGGAGAAACAGAGCATTCCAACATTCTCTCTGCAACTCCGATAAACTTCCCGATGGATCAGGGTATCCTTGTGGTTGATGAAACAAAGAACGGCAGCGGCGGTCCAACCACACCGGCAGATAGCACAGTTGATCATTTCTACGCTGATGCGCTTACGCACTTCCAGATAACCCAGTACAATTATGAAGATGAAGGCGAGCCGGACTTAAACTTGCTAGCAAATTACTCTACCATTATCTGGCATGACGAGGATATGAATGAAAAATTTATTGCTGATAATATCGAGAATCTCAATGCCATGATCTTGAGCGGCGGGCATGTGCTCATCTGCGGATGGAAGACAGCAGATTACATTCCAGAATATTTTCTGCAACACTATTTCAGTCTGGGAAATACAAACATTATTAACGATGTTGATTTTCTCGGTGCCCTTGGTGAGGACGGGTATCCCTACATCGATGTGAATGGAACTATTCTTCCACCATGGAATGACAAGTGGAATTATATTGTTGAATTTCCTGATGCCGAAATGAATGTTACTCTCTATACCTATAACTCCGAATCCGGGGCAAATGCAGGAAAGGTCGTGGGCTTGGTCGATGACAAACAGGACAAAGCGGCAGTCGTGCTGGGATTTCCGCTATTTTTCATGGAGCTCGCTACTGTGCAGGATTTTCTCACGAAACTTATGATCGACTTCGGAGAATGTGTCGCAGTAGATGACGAACCAGTACAAAATTCAACAATGATTACCTGCTACCCCAACCCTTTCTCGACATCCACCACCATCTCATATAATGCAACCACCCGTCTTCGCTGCGCTACGCCGTGGCAGGCGAATTCACACGAATTGTCACAAATGAGTATTTACAATGTGAAAGGACAACTCGTGCGGGAAATTCTCCCCATCACCTCCTCTCCCGGTCTCCCCGTCTCTGTTACCTGGGATGGAAGGGATGAAACCGGCAAAGAAGTAAAAAGCGGCGTATATTTCTGCTCTTTCCAAAACGGTGAGAAACAGGCGGTAAAAAAATTAGTACTTTTGAGGTAAGATAGAAAATTAAATTTGACAAAGAATTATTTGATCTATTGTATTTTGGCAAAGGTTTATTATGAAAAATAAAAATGAATTCGGGATTGCATTAAGTTACACTATTGTCTTACCCACCCTACCATAACTTGCATATCCTGTGGTAGTTATGGAAACAACCATGAAAATAATAAAAAAAGACACATACAACACAATTCCCAAAATATTTTTTGCAAAAATAAATTCACATAATATGCACCTGTCTACCGAATTTCCCTAAGCAGGCAGGTGATCATATTCTTTACTCATATTGGAATTAATTATGAATATTGAGTTGAGGGAAATTATTTCTTATATCCTAGACTCCGCATACAATAATTTTACTTTTTTCATATTTATTATTTAGCGAATTCGAATAGTTATTGATAGAAATCGGAATAAATAGGACCTAATATTTTCAGGATAATTCTGTGACTTGGTTTTAGATTTGCAATTATTTTTTCTGTATTTTCAATAATGATCTCGTGTATTCCGACAAAGCAAAAGAATACCCATTTTGATGTTGGATTTTGAATATCCTTTTTTGTCTGATTTGGGAAGTATTCACCTTTATCCTTCAATTCCTTCCGTATTCTATATTCTAAAGCAGAATAAACCATTAAACACAGCGTCATAACGAAAAGTAATGCTTCTACTCTTTCAGGTTTTTCAAGAAATATTGAGGAAGCAAGAAAAGAAGGATCTTTCAAAAAACGAAATCCTCTTTCTACTCGTCCCTGATTTTTGTAACCAACAAGAATATCGGGCGAACATAAAACTGATTTATCCAACTCATTGGAAGCAAGTATGAACATCCCTTTTGAACTTCTTATCTTATTGTAATTTGTTAAAGATGATGATACTATCCCATCAATCGTGTATCCAACTATAGGGGGAATAGTCCGCCAACTGGCGCATAGGACGTCCTTTGCCTTGATATTTTCTTACTTCTTGGCACGATATATCTGTTATCTCAAGATACTTGCATTTCTTCATAAATTCCGCAACAGCTTTTAGAGCATCTTCTTCACAAGCAAACACAAAATCACAAAATTTATTATACTCTTTGGTTTAATACCATTTATACTCCATTTTTTTTGGAGTCAAAAATAAAAAAGAGGTAAAAAAACGTCTATAATTTTCTAAAAGAACTTTAACTTACGGTATAATGATGAGTTATGAAGCCACTGTTTTTAATTGAAAATTTAGGATATTTTGCTATGCGGAGTCTCGGATATAACCTTCACTTGAAGGAAAACCTCTTTCCCGTTCACATTCCAGCTTTTCAATCCATCTGAATTTTCCATTTCAGCGATCTCAACAGCAAGAGTCTCCTTCTGAATATAATATAGAAATTTTTCAAAGGTTTTTTTGATTTCATCAGATTCTGTATAGAAAGAAATCTCTATCCTGTCCATTATATCAAAATCCTGCTCTTTCCTCATAAACTGAATTTTATTAACCAGCTCTCTGGCATTTCCTTCAAGAAGAAGTTCGTCATCGATTCGGGTATCGAGAGCCACGAACACATCGCCCTCTTCGCCGTACACAAAACCTTCTTTATTCTGTGTCTCTATCTGCAGACTTTCTTTTGTGAGCTTTATCTCATTGGTATCCACATCGAGATGATACACACCTTCTTTGTTCAGAATATCAATAAGATGGTTCGCATCCATATTCTGAAGCGTCTGGGCAATGTGTGACATGTGCTTGCCGTATTTGGGTCCAAGAACTTTATAGTCCGGTTTGATGCTGTAATCCATGAAGCGTGTTTTGTCTTTCACAAATTCTATGACATGAATATTTATCTCTTCGATGATTAGTGATTTCATGCGTTCTACAAAGTCTTTCAGCCCTTCCGGCACATAAAGAATGCGCAACGGTTGGCGGATCTTGATCTGTACTTCATTTCTCGCAGCGCGTGCAAGTGATACAATATCAATAATATACTGCATCTCCTTTTCGAGTTCGGGCTGGATCAGGTTTTTATCATGCACAGGATAGTTTTCCAGATGAACACTTTCCTTTTCTGTGAGAGATTTATATATCTCTTCGGAAATATAGGGTGCATAGGGAGCACACAATTTCGAGACAGTTAGCAATACTTCATACAGTGTCATGTATGCCGCAACTTTATCATCCTCCATGCCGGATGCCCAAACACGCTTTCGGATGCGGCGCACATACCAGTTGCTCACATCATTGATCACGAATGATTGCAGTAGGCGGACAGCACGGGTCAGGTTGTATTTTTTATTGAATTCAGACACCTTCTTAATGACTGAATTTAATCGTGAGATTATCCATCGGTCCAGTTCAGGACGATCTTCAACCGCGATTTTATATTCATCATATTCAAAATTATCAATATTTCCATATGTGGCAAAGAAGGATGCTACATTCTTTAGCGTGCCGATGAATTTGTTATTTACTTCCAGCACACCCTCTTCGTTAAAGCGGGTAGGCATCCATGGAGGACTTACGGAAAGCAAATACCAGCGAGTGGCATCGGCTCCATATTTATCTAAAATTTTGAACACATCAACTGCATTTCCCTTGGATTTGCTCATCTTTTTGCCGTGTTTATCCAGCACCAGTTCGTTCACCAGGCAGCTCTTGTATGAAGAAACTCCCTTTATAAAGGTTGAAATAGCAAGCAAAGTATAGAACCAGCCTCTTGTTTGGTCTATTCCTTCTGCGATGAAATCTGCGGGGAACAGTTCAGTATTGAAAATGTCTTGATTTTCAAAAGGATAGTGCCATTGAGCAAAGGGCATTGAGCCGGAATCAAACCAGCAGTCTATTACTTCTGGAGTTCTTCGCATTATGCCACCGCATTCGGAACAGGTAAATTCAATATTATCTACATAAGGACGATGGAGTTCAATATCTTTTGGAACAGGTTTGCCATTAGACATTTTGCCTTTTTCAATCAAATTTTGAATTGAATCAGGCGAGTCCTGAGTTCCACAATTTTCACAAACCCAGATATTAAGCGGTGTTCCCCAATATCTATCACGACTTATTGCCCAATCAACATTATTATCAAGCCAATCTCCAAAACGCTTTTCACCAACATATTTTGGATACCAGTTGATTTTGCGATTATTTTCTCGCATCTTATCTGCAAAGGCAGTGGTTTTGATATACCAGGATTTCCGTGCGAAGTATATAAGCGGGCTATTACATCTCCAGCAGAAAGGATAAGTATGCTTAATCTGCTCTCTATGGTATAACAGTCCTCTATCTTTTAGATTACGAATAATTTCTTTGTCAGCATCCTTAACGAAAACGCCTGCCCAGTCAGTAACTTCTTTTGTAAATTTTCCTTCTTCATTCACAGGCTGGATAAAAGGCAAGTCATATTTTTTGCCAGTTTTATAGTCATCTTCGCCAAAAGCAGGTGCAGTATGAACTATTCCAGTGCCGTCTTCCATAGTAACATAATCTCCCAAAACTACATAGAATGCTTTCTTGTCAGGAATAACAAAAGGGAATAATTGTTCATATTCAATATTTTTTAAATCAGAACCTTTGTATTCCTCAACTATTATATATTTTTCTTTAATTATATCTAATCTGGCTTTTGCTAAAATTAAATATTTCCCCACAACTTTTATTTTCACATATTTATATTCAGGATGAACCACAAGTGCCACATTGGAAATTAAAGTCCACGGGGTTGTTGTCCAGGCAAGAAAGTAATTATCTTCTGCCTTCTTCACTTTGAATTTTATGAAAACAGATGGGTCTTCAACTTCACGGTATCCAAGTGCAACTTCATGGCTGGAAAGAGGAGTTCCGCAGCTTGGGCAGAATGGCACAATTTTATTTTCTTGATAAATCATTCCTTTTCCCCAGAACTGGTTCAAAAGCCACCAGACAGATTCAATGTATTCATTTTTAAGTGTAATATATGGATTGTCTAAATCCAACCAGTAACCCAAAAGGTTTGTCATTTCTCGCCACTCTTTTTCATAAGTGAAGACCGACTCGCGGCATTTCTTGTTGAATTTCTCGATGCCATATTCCTCGATCTCTTTTTTGACGGAAATCCCAAGCTGCTTCTGCACTTCGATCTCAACAGGCAGTCCGTGAGTATCCCAACCGGCTTTTCTGTTAACCTGATAGCCCCGCATGGTTTTATATCTGCAGACCACATCCTTCAGCGTTCTACTTATGGCGTGATGAATGCCGGGCATACCGTTTGCAGTGGGAGGTCCTTCATAAAAGACGAATTTGGGTGCGCCTTCGCGGAAATCTTCGCTCTTTTGCGGAATGTTGTGCTGCTTCCAGTAATCGCGAATTGGCTTTTCAAACTCAGCAGGTTTTGCTTTAACATCGATCTTTTTGAACATAGTATAACCCCATTTTATTTATTTTGAATATAAAAAAACCGCCACAGGTTGCCCCGTCGCGGCTCGACAGAATTTTTGTCAGAACCGACAGGGCGGTGAATTAATAATTATGATACCGATGATTTTTTCTATATCCTTTATCATAAGTTCAGAAAAATTTCGTCTGCCTGTATTGTGTCAAGAATTTCCATTTGTACAAGGAACCCGTCTTTGCGAAAGTTGCATTTCTTTCGCAAAGGTTTTCCTTCTTTGAGATTCCACCTCAAGTACGGATTGGCATATTTGCATAGAACTGACTAAACTTGATTATTATAGGATTCTCTTGTGATGTTTTAACTTTGCGAAAGAAATGCAACTTTCGCAAAGTTATTTATATGAATAAATTGACATTAATAATACAAAATATACTAACCAATCAAGTCAAAATTATAAACCTTCGGAGGTTCCTTATGAGCAAAAGGATATTGATTCTTTTACTGATAATTACGATAGTGATACTTACATTCTGTACTAAAAAATCTACATCGCCGGAAGAGCAACTCCTTCCACCAACTGATTTAACAATAAGTCTCGTTGAGAATAACAAAATACAAATTAACTGGGTTGATAACTCCACAAACGAAACTGCATATCTCATTGATAGAAAGATGGGCACTTTTAACTGGCTGGAAAACCTTGGCGAAGTTGCTGCAAATATTACATCCTTTACAGACAACATCCCCACAAATTCGGATACAGTATTCTCATACAGAATAAGAGCATTTGATGATGAAAATTATTCTGCATACTCAGACACAATTGCATGGTTCTCTATTAATTCCGCACCATCCAGCTTGCAATTGGAACAAATTGCGCAGGATAGCATAAAACTTACATGGCAGGATAACAGCATTGGTGAGGAATATTTTAGAATTGACCGGAAAATTGATGAAAAGGGCTGGCAGATGGATTATGCTCATGTCCCCGCAGATACCACACACTTTCTCGATTATACCACAGCACTGTATGACACATGTAATTATAAAGTATTCGCAGTAAGCGGCATTAGCCATTCCGATTCAACAGAAAATGCTTTTATTCCCTTCCTTCCTGCACCTTCTAATTTGGAACTACAAGCCCTCGGCGCAACAGAAGTAAAACTTACATGGAAGGACAACTGCCACAATGAAGAAGGTTACAGGTTATTCATAAAACGAGGTGAAACAGCAGTTTGGGATTCTCTAAACCTGCCTGAAAATACAGAAATATATTCTGATGAAAATGTGATACCAGGAGTAATGAATTACTATAAAATTTGTGCATATTATGAAAACGACACTTCCGGTTTTATTGAAGATGAAATAAACACATTGCCTGCACCAAACAACTTAATTTGTACTCAACGGAACGTACATACATTTGAACTCACCTGGAATGATAACTCCGAATTCGAGCAGGGATTCAAAATAGATAGAAAAATCGATTTCGGTGACTGGACAAGCCCTCTTGAAATTACAGAACCCAATGCAACAACCTGGATAGACTCAACGGTTGGCAGAAATTTCAATGCTGTATATTATAGACTCTACGCCTATTATGCTCTATCAAGCTCGGATAGTATTTATATAAATAGCAACATTGCTTTTCCTGCACCAAAGGATTTTGAGTATGAAAAACTGACAATACAAAGTATTAAGCTCACATGGGATGATTACTCCCAGGGTGAAACAGGTTTTAAAATTGATAAAAAAGTCGGAGTTGGCATTGGTGAGTGGCAGATTCAGTATGCAATAGTAGGTGAGAATATCCAGGAATGGACAGATGAAAATGCGGAAATTAATGATAATTTGATGTATAGGATTCATGCGTACTGCGGGAATAATGTGTCCGACTATGCCACATCTCAGGAAATTGATAACACCTTCCCAGCCCCGACCGACATCTCTTATCAGAAAATTGATATCGCCACGATCAAACTAAATTGGACGGATAATTCAGTTGGAGAACAGGGTTTCAAGATCGATAAGAAGGTTGGTGAAGGAGATTGGGAAATTGAATATGCCAACTTAAATGCTGATATTGTGCAATGGTTCGATTGGACAGCGGAAATAAATGAGATGATCCAATATAGAGTGTATGCATATTATGAGGACTCTGTTTCCGACTATGTTATAACCTATCAGATTAATAATACGATCCCTGCGCCAACAGGTTTATCTTATCATAAAATTGATATTCATACTATTAAACTTGAATGGACTGATAATTCCATTGGTGAACAAGGTTTTAAAATTGATAAGAAGATTGGTGAGAATGAATGGCAGATAAATTTTGCCGATGTAGATGATAATATTGAGGAGTGGACTGACGAAAATGCAGAGATAAATGAGCTCATCAAATACAGAGTGTACGCTTATTTTACCAACTATTTATCTGGATATTCTACAACAAATGAAATTGATAATTCTTTACCTGCACCTACAAATTTCAATTATGAAATAATATCACCAACGTCAATTAGACTATCATGGAATGATAATTCCATTGGCGAACAAGGTTTTAAAATTGATAAAAAAGAATCAAATCAAGAATGGGTAAATGAATTTGCAATACTAAATAATAACATAACAGAATATATAGACATAGATGTTGATTTTATGTATAATCTATCATACTTATATAGAGTTTATTCTTTTTATAACGATCAAATCTCTACAAAAGTTCAGGTTGATATTTCTAATGTTTTTAAAAAAACATTTGGTGGTAGTGAATTGGAATTTGGTAATTCGGTAGAGCAAACAAATGATGGTGGATTTATTATTACCTGTAGAACAGAATCTTATGGAGCTGCTTTTATTGATTTATGGTTGATAAAGACAGATGTTCTTGGCAATGAAGAATGGAATAAAATCTGGGGTGGTAGTGAATTTGATGAAGGTAAGTCAGTAAAACAAACCGATGATGGCGGATTTATTATAACTGGCTTGACTTCTTCTTATGGTGCAGGTAGTGCTGATGTATTGCTTCTTAAAACAGACGCACTCGGTAATGAAGAATGGTATAAAACTTTTGGTGGTAGTTCTAGTGATGTTGGTTATTCAGTAGAGCAAACCGAAGATGATGGTTTTATTATTACTGGCAATATATCCACTAATGTTTGTCTCATAAAGACAGATGCAAATGGTAATGAAGAATGGAGTAAAACTTTTGGTGATACATATGATGATAGAGGTTATTCAGTGGTACAAACTGTAGATGGGGGATATGTAATAACTGGTTATAAAGGAATCTATTACAATTACAATTATGACGTTTGGTTGATAAAAACTGATGCAAATGGTAATGAAGAATGGAATAAAACCTTTGGGGGTAGTGATCCGGATTGGGGGTATTCAGTAGTGCAAACCAATGATGCTGGATTTATTATAACTGGTTATACACAATCTTTTGGTTCAGGTGCAAGAGATGTTTGGTTGATAAAGACAGATGAAAATGGGAGTGAAGAGTGGAATAAAACTTTTGGTGGTAGTACTCATGATGAAGGTTTCTCTGTACAACAAACCTATGAGGGTGGATTTATTATCACTGGTTATACACAATCTTATGGGGCGGGTAGTGCTGATGTATTGCTTCTTAAAACAGACGCACTTGGTAATGAACAATGGAATAAAACTTTTGGAGGTAGTAGTTCTGATGAAGGTAATTCAGTAGTGCAAATCGCTGATGATGGCTTTATTATTATAGGTAGAACATCTTCTTATGGAGCAGGTAGTGCTGATGTATGGTTGATAAAGACGGATGAAGAAGGGAATGTGGAATGAAAATCATGATGCTTTTTGAGAAAAAATGAAATTAAAGAAATTAGATTCAAAACAGAAAATTTTAAATTTATTGGAAGAATTAGAAAAAATATATCCTATAATAGATAATACAGAAATTTCTAATGTTAAGGATGCAAAAATTTACTTAAATTCATACGATTTACTTGTTAGAAATAGAATGTTTAAGGAAACCTTTAAATCTCTTTCTGATATAATAATTAATATACCTGATGATGAAAAAAACAATTTTATAAGTAGATTAAAATCTATAAACAGTCAATTAAAAGACATGTTCCATGAGTTCGTGGTGGGAAAATATTTTAGAGATATTGGATATAATATCACATATGAGCCAAAATTAAATGGGCAACATCCCGATTGGAAAATTGAAATAAAAGAATCATCAGCACTCATTGAAGTGTTTACTTTAAATAATTATGAAGCTTATGAAAATGAAGAAATAATAAAAATTATATTATTCAACAAAATAAATCAATTACCATATAATGTAGATATTCAAATAAATCTAAGTAATTTTAATTATAAGAATATTTTTGATAGTGATGATTCATTAATCGCAATTAATGATATTGCCTCAGATATTAATTCTTGGCTTAAGGGAAATTATAAAGATAAGATAAATGATAAATATGAAAGTAAATATGGTTTAATAGTATCTTCTTATTATAATGAATACAATGATGGAGTTATTATAACTGATTCAAAAATGATTACAGGGGGTGTTCATTCATATAGGTTTTTTACAAAAATTGAGGGAAATGAAAACGAAAAAGGGAAATATGATTCATACAAAGATTTAGTCAAAAAACTTCAAATTCCTTACATTATCTGCTGTGTTTCAGATAGTTTTCATAGATTAAATATGGAATCTTTTTCGGAATTAGTTTTTGGCATTTCTCTGTCTTCATTTTCAAAAAGGAAACATGGCGTAATTACTGAAGAAGATCAAAAACCCGAAATTAGTGGTTTTATGTTTTTTGTTAATCATCTTTGGGAGAATAGAACAGAAATAGTTTTTATAGCAAACCCTTATGCAAAATTTCCATTTAAAAGTTTGTAATATTAATATTTCCTCCCCGTATTGGCAGAGGAATAACATCACTTCTCTATATTTGGGGTTGCCAACTCCGTCGGCTTATAATCAGAGCTATACAGCATCGAGAGACTCAACGCACTCCAAAAATAAAAGAATTGTCTTGTCACAAGTCGAAGAGCTTGTGATAAGTAATTCGCTGACTTTTAACTTAAGACATGCTCTCCGAACAGTCTACTCTCCGCTCCGCCCTGGCAGGCATGTCTCAAGCTCCAATTCCGCAGGCTTTGCGAAAGTTGCATTTCTTTCGCAAAGGTTTTCCTTCTTTGAGATTCCACCTCAAGTACGGATTGGCATATTTGCATAGAACTGACTATACTTGATTATTATAGGATTCTCTTGTGATGTTAGTGATATTTTATAGATGTTTTAACTTTGCGAAAGAAATGCAACTTTCGCAAAGTTCAAGTAACTATAAAAAATCGGCGGTTGATTTATGGTAATCAGCCCTACACCGGGATTGTCATTCCCATGAAAACGGGAATCCAGAAGGTATTAATATTATAGTAACATTCACCGAAACCGTAATTTTTAAAAGGAAAAATACTGGATTCCCGATCCCCAATCCGCCAGATGGCGGAGGACGCTCGGGAATGACAATCTTCTTTATTTGGAGTAGCCGACTCCGTCGGCTTCTAATTGGGAATGTTTTCGCATCGGGGGAATCGAACACCTCAAAATATTCGCCTTATTATTGGAGGTATGCCAGATAATACAAATAAGATTTGTGGATTTTCTAAGTAAAGACGTGGCATTTATTTACTAAAAACCAGCTTTCCCCTTACAAAAACTTCTTCGATGTAATTCTCTCCGTTACTATAGATCAGCTTTGAAATAAGATCTTCGGGTTTTGAGAAAAAATCTTCATTGCACACATTGAGTTTCGCAATATCAATCACAGAAAAATCAGCGCTTTTCCCCCTCTCAAGATTGCCTGTCTCATTTTCTATCGAGAGTGCTTTGGCTCCTCCAAGTGTGGCAAGATAAAATGCTTCAGTGGAAGTAATGGGCTTATAGTTTGCAGAGGATTTCAAAAAATGTATCATCTTTGAGGACTCGATCGCTTCCCTCATTTCTGAAAACATTGATAAGCTGTATCCGGCACCTACGTCTGTTCCCAAGCCGACAGAAATTCCACTCTTCTCTAATTTTCTATATGGCATAATACCACTCTGAAGAAACCTGTTCGATGAAGGGCAATGACTGATTGTGGTTCCGGTTTTTTTCAGCACCCCTATCTCGTTATCATCCAAATAGACACAATGTGCCATGATGGTTTTTGGTGTTAGCAAACCCGCCTTAAGATAGATGTTGGTATAATTCTCAAAATCCGAGAACATTTTCATAACTGTCGCGATCTCTGCTTTGCTTTCCGCAAGGTGGGATTGGATGTGTACATCATATTTCTTTGCGATTTTACCTATTCCCTGCAGTAAGCCAAAGGAACAGGAAGGAGCATAGCGAGGTGTGAGCACATAGTGCAATCTTCCATAATCATGACCATCCCATTTTTCAATAAGTTCTTTGGAATCCTGGAGCAAGACCGTTGTGTCTTTTATGAGATAATCAGGTGCATTTTGATCCATAAGCACATTACCCAGAAATGCCCTAATGCCTGATTTTTCAGCACACTGAAAAGCAATATCCGTTGCCTTTTTATGTATCGTTACATAAGAACTCGTCGTTGTGGTGCCCTTGCTTAGTAGCTCCTGAAAGAATTTTTCTGCAAATTGTTCTGCGAATTCAGGCGACGAAAACCGTCCCTCTACCGGAAAAACGATGTCATTCAGCCATTCGAGAAGATTTCCACGATACAATCCGCTCAAAGTGAACTGTGGAAGATGATTGTGAATATCAATAAAACCCGGGCAGATCAGTTTGCCTGTATAATCATGAAATTGGGAATCCTGTTCAGCGCTCTCCGATATTTCTTTGCTGATCTCCTCTATCTTGCCATCTTCAGAAACAACAAGATATCCGGGATCAAGATACGAAACCTTTTCCGAGGAAATCGGGGAGAGCAAGTTTCCTTTAATTATCTTTTTCGTCTTCACTCACTTTTTTGATACGGATAATGGTTTCCCCTTCTTTTGCAAGACCTAATTCGCGGGCTTTTTTCTCAATTGTTTTTGGATCCTGTTCTTCAAGTTTCTTCTTTTCTTCTTCCAGAACTTCACGCTCCTGTGCAAGATCATCGATGCGCTCGACTTTCTGGTTCATGAGAAAGTTTGTTCTCAAAATTTTGATTACACTATATTTATAAAAAAACAAAAACCACACAAGTCCGAGAAGGAGAAGGATCAGAAAAATCGTTACATTGCTCCGTAAGCTTGCGGATTTCTTCCTTCTTCGGGTATTCATTATCTGTTTATTTTTTATGTTTAAAGAGACTTTTTCCTGGAAATTGCGCAATTTTACCAAGCTCTTCCTCGATACGTAGAAGCTGATTGTACTTTGCAATACGTTCTGAACGAGATGTTGAGCCGGTTTTGATCTGTCCATTATTCACTGCAACTGCGAGGTCTGCAATGAAGGTATCGCAGGTCTCTCCGGAACGATGAGAGACAACGGAAGTATAGGCAGCATTTTTTGCTCTCTCGATTGTGTCGAGGGTTTCGGTCACTGTGCCGATCTGGTTCAGTTTTATGAGTATAGAATTAGCAATACCTTCTTTGATGCCGCGTTCTAGACGCTCAATGTTAGTTACAAATAAATCATCACCAACGATCTGTACTTTATCACCAAGCTCGTCTGTCAATAGCTTCCAGCCCTTCCAGTCATTTTCATCGAGTCCGTCTTCCAGAGAAACAATGGGATATTTTTTTACCCACTCTTTGTAAATTCCAACAAGATCAGCACTTGAAAGCTTTTCGGTTTTGCCTGTATTGAAAATATATTTCCCGACTTGAAAAAATGATGATGCAGCAGAATCCAGTGCAATAGAAATATCTTCTCCCGGACGATATCCTGCAGCTTCGATTGCTTTTAGAATAAATTTAATTGCATCTTCATTGGATTCCAGATTCGGAGCAAATCCACCCTCGTCACCAACTGCAGTACTATAACCGCTATTTTTTAATGTCATTTTCAATGCATGAGAGGTCTCTGCTGCCATTTGCAGAGCGTGGGCAAAGTTGTCCGCACCCAGCGGCATGATCATGAATTCCTGAACATCCACATTATTATCGGCATGCTTGCCGCCATTGAGCACATTCAGCATAGGGACAGGTAAAGTCTTTGCATTTGTGCCGCCCAAATAGCGGTATAATGGAAGCTCCAGCTCCAGCGCAGTTGCGCGAGCTACAGCCATAGACACGCCAAGAATTGCATTTGCACCGAGTTTTTCTTTGTTCGGTGTTCCGTCCAGTTCGCACATTATTGCATCGATTCCAACCTGCTGATCGCTCTCGATCCCAAGAATTTCAGGTGCAATAATTTCATTTATGTTTTTGACCGCCCTCAGCACGCCTTTTCCATTGTATCGTTCATTATCTTCATCTCGAAGCTCTACTGCTTCATACTCGCCGGTCGAAACCCCCGAGGGAACTGCAGCCCTACCCCAATAACCGGATTCAAGCATAACATCAACTTCAACCGTTGGATTCCCACGAGAATCTAATATCTCACGAGCAAAAATTCCATCTATTAGAGACATATATTCTCCTTTTTATTTTTTAATAACGTAATCAATCTTCTCGCCATCAATGTATAAAAATTTTGGCTTCCTCGGATAGTCCTTTTTCTTGATTTTATCAGAATCACCTTCTTCCTCGAGGCGCCAGACTTCCCAGCGCTCATCGCTGCCGTCAACACAGAAGTTCACCTTCTTCACAATAAAGTCATCAATCACAAATTGAATGCTCTCTAAGCTGCCGATCTTTGTTACGGGTACGCAGAATTTCCTTGCATCATAGGCATATTTTTCGTCAGTTTTCTTTTTCTTCGCCATTTCATCTCCTATCTATTGGTTTATTGAAAAATTAGTTCTTCGGTAATTCTACAGAGGATATGTCCTACTGTAATATGAGCCTCCTGGATTCGAGCTGTATCCTTATGGGGAATGATAATTGAATATCTTGCGATCTTCGCGATCTTCCCGCCATCTCTCCCTGCCAGTAGCACGGTGTTGATGTTCTGCTCGTTTGCATATTCCAGTGCCTTGAACACATTCGGGGAGTTGCCACTCGTACTTATCCCGATCAACAGATCGCCTTCATTCCCAAGCCCTTCAACCTGGCGTTTAAAGACCTCGTCATAACCATAATCGTTTGCGCACGCAGTGAGCAGTGAGGTGTCGGTGGTAAGCGCAATCGCAGGAAGAGACCTTCTGTTGAAATCACCGCGGAACCTCACGATGAACTCAGTTGCAATATGTTGTGCATCCGCAGCACTTCCGCCATTTCCGCAGAGCATGATCTTATTGCCCATTTTAAGGGTTTCGGACATTTTTGAAGCTATCTCTTCAATAGCTGAATAAAAAGCTTCTAATCCATCGATAACTTTCCTGTGTTCTCGAAGGGCATCATCAAATAATTCTTTAATTTTCATAATTTATACATTTTTCTTAGTTTGAAAAAAACAAGCAAGAAAAATTTTCACCAATTTTAATCACACAAAACTACGTTCCCATGCATATTTAAAAATAAACCCCATCGAAGCCATATTAACAAGCAAGCTACTGCCTCCATAACTGATAAAAGGAAGAGGAATTCCCACAACAGGAATGATCCCGATATTCATACCGGTGTTCACGACTATCTGAAATATAAAATAGGAGAGAATGCCTGCAATAATAAGTCTTTGCTTATCGATCCTAATTTTTCTCAGGATTATGACAATACGCCAGATAAGCACTGTAAAAAGGAGCAGCAGAATAAAACATCCAATGAAACCTAGTTCTTCTCCTATCACTGAGAAAATAAAATCCGTTTGCTGTTCCGGCAAAAAATTCAAATTCTTCTGAGTTCCTCGCAAAAAACCTTTGCCAAAAATACCTCCGGACCCGATAGCGATCTTTGACTGTATGATCTGATACCCGCTTCCGAGCACATCGAATTTTGGGTTTATAAACGCAAGAATGCGGTTGCGCTGATACTCATGCAGCCCCCACCACATGTATGGAGTTACTAATGAAACGAAAGCATTTCCTGCCAGAATAACTCCCGCAGTGAGAAATGATACTTTTCTGAAGATCAGCACGAGAAGAAGAAATATATCAAAGATGATCCAAAAAGTGATATTGAAACCCACCAATATGCTTACCAGCGGTGTGATAATAATAAATAGAGTAAAAAATGATACACCTGCAAAATACATCATTGGAAATAGTATTGCGAAAAACACAAGCGCACTTCCCAGATCGGGTTGCCTTAACACAAGAATAGCCGGGATTATGGCTATGAGGAAGCCGTAGAGCACGATCCTGGAAGTGGGTATATATTTGGCTGAAAACACTTTTGCCAGAAGGAATATTACCCCGATCTTTGCAAACTCAGCTGGCTGCACATAGACACTTCCCAAACTTATCCAGCGGTGTACCCCCTTTATTGAAGGAAGGAGCAACACTACAATAAGTAATATAAAGATCAGGATGTTATATGGAACAATAAGCAGATCTAAAATTAGGTCGGGAATATATAGTATGGTGAAAAAAACAGCAAAGCTCAAAGCGATCCAGACAAGCTGTTTCACGTAATAATCGCTTACTATTATCTTCTCGCCAGCCCTCTGCACAGACGCACTATAAAGTGCAAGTTCTCCGAAAACCAGAAGAATCAGAAGAATTGCCATTAGCTTCCAGTCAAATTTCTGAATGATCTCGGTTGAACTCATTTATACCCAGTATTTCCTGTCTAAGCTTCGGTATTGAATTGCTTCGCTTATGTGGGCAGGAGTAATTTTTTCGCTTTTATCAAGGTCGGCAATAGTTCTGGAAACTTTCAGGATACGGTCATAGGCACGGGCGGAAAGTCCGAGTTTTTCAATAGCGATCTTCATAAGCTTTTTGCCATCATCCTCGATCTGGCAAAACTCTCGTATTTGTTTTGATTCCATATCTGCATTAGAGTAGGTCTTATTTGACCCACTAAAGCGTTGGTGTTGAGCATTCCGCGCAGCATTCACTCTTTTCTGTATAACCTCTGATCTTTCACCCTTTGGATCTCTTGATAGCTCATCATATTTCACCGCCGGAACTTCAACATGAATATCTATGCGGTCAAGAAGGGGTCCCGAAATCCTTGAAACATACTTTTGTATCATTGTCGGAGAGCAGGTACAGGTGTGCCCTTCCACATTACTCCCGAAGTAGCCGCAGGGGCACGGATTCATTGATGCTACGAGCATGAAATTTGCAGGGAATGTAAGTGACTGAACAGCTCTTGAAATTGTGACAATGCCATCCTCGAGGGGCTGTCTAAGCACTTCTAATACGGATTTTTTAAATTCGGGAAGTTCATCTAAGAAAAGCACACCGTTATGGGCAAGTGATACTTCACCAGGTTTGGGATAGCTCCCTCCGCCTATGAGTGCGACATCACTAATAGTATGATGGGGTGAGCGGAAAGGTCTGGTAGCGAGCAGCGAGTGCTCGTGTGCAATTTTCCCTGCTACAGAATGGATCTTCGTGGTTGTTAGTGCTTCATCGAGAGTGAGCTGGGGGAGAATGGTAGGAACTCTTTTGGCAATCATTGTTTTTCCCGAGCCGGGAGGTCCTATCATAAGAATATTATGACTTCCGGCAGCAGCAACTTCCATCGCACGCTTTACACTATATTGTCCTTTCACATCGAACATATCGATGGTCTCTCTGCGTTCCTTTTCAAAAAGAGTAGAAATGTCAACGCTTAATGGCTCTATCGCTTCGCGCCCTTCCACAAAAGCAATGCATTCGGAAAGGGTTTTTACGGGATAGATTGAAATTCCTTCCACGACAGCGGCTTCATTTGCATTATCTTCAGGAACGATCAAACCTTCCAGCCCCTTCTCTTTTGCGGCAATAGTAATTGGCAGAATACCCCTCACCGGATGAACTTCGCCATTAAGGGAAAGCTCTCCAACCATACCAACTGTTTCCAAAATAACTGGATATATCTGCCTAAGTGAAGAGAGCATACCAATAGCGATCGGCAAATCAAACCCGACACCCTCTTTTTTTACATCTGCAGGTGCGAGATTCACAGTATATGCACGTGCCGGCTTCTTGTATCCATTATTTTTTATTGCAGCGGTGACCCTGTCTTTACTCTCTTTGACCGAATTTGTCGGCAGTCCGACCATTGTGAAATAGGGCATTGAGGTGTGTTTTGTGTCAACTTCCACTTCGATTGGGATTGCATCGATACCTAAAATTGAAAAAGAAATGACTTTTGTGAACATATGACAAATAGGAAAATAACCATTGTAACGGTCAAGATATAAAGTGTGGAATTTTTATTATATAAAAAAATGGCACGCCAGAGAGGATTCGAACCTCTGACCCACAGCTTAGAAGGCTGTTGCTCTATCCTGCTGAGCTACTGGCGCGCATGGAATAAAAAACTGCCATAGCCGGCAGCAAAAAGTGGTAGCGATGCAGGGATTTGAACCCCGGACACTCGGATTATGATTCCGATGCTCTAACCAACTGAGCTACATCGCCGTGAATTCAAAAAATGGTAGCGGGGGCAGGATTTGAACCTACGACCTTCAGGTTATGAGCCTGACGAGCTACCAAACTGCTCCACCCCGCGTCAAAAAAATACAAAATTTCGCTGCGCCCAATATGCTGTCAAGTAAATGACACACATCTTTATAAAGAAAAATATAATGCCTAATTTTGAAAAAGCAAATTTAAATTTAATCTACCAGAATAATGAAAATATTCAATGAATTTGACTTTATTTTTTACTTTATTCAAAAAGTATGGACATAAATTCATTTTATTTATGAAAAGAATGTTTTTTATTTTTGTTGTAATATCTATATGTTTGCCGCTCTGCTTGAGGGCGCAGGAGATTTCTCTGAGCTTGGAAAGTGCTGTGGATAGCGCCCTTGTCAACAACCGAAAGATCAAGCAGCAGGAAGAGGTGGTGCGGCAGAAAGATTGTCTGAACAAAGCTGCCATCGGGAATTTCCTGCCCTCGATTGATCTGTTTGCCGGCTATACTTACCTGAGTGATAATCCGGAATTCGATACTGAAAAGATCAAGGAATCCATCGATGATATGTTCGGGGATTACGGCGCTGTTATGGCAAAGCATTTGCATACCTGATCACGGGGCTGCTCATTCTGCTCTTTATTATTGGGATTATCTATCCGCTCTTTGGAATCCCGATAAATGGAAATCTGCTCATCATTTTGGGATTTTTCATCATTTTTCTTGTCTCTGTTATTTTTCTTGGGTTGATGCTCTCTTCGATTGTAAAAGACGAGATCCTCGCTCTGGATATTGCTTTTTTCTATAATTCCCCTGCTTTCGTATTTAGCGGTTTTACGTTCCCTATCTTTGCGATGCCACTGCCGATAAAGTGGCTTTCCCACACTATTCCCACCACACCATTTTTTAATGGATTTTTAAGATTAAGCGTAATGGGAGGAGGATGGGCTTCCATAAAGGGCTATGCCTTCCATTTGATAATCCTTGTGCTGGTGTCGTTTATTGCGGTGGTGTGGCGGTGGAAGTATATAGGGAAAAATTTAAGTGTTTAATGCCTTTGCGAAATTTTGAAACTTTCGCAAAGTTTTGTTTGACATAAATAAACAAATTCCATCTTGTGTAGGATATATTATATAGGATACTTATTATGAAGAAAAGGAAATTGAAAAACGCGTTTAATTCCCGGCATACGCTTGGGGGCAAATGTAATGAATAGTTATTACAATAAAAAAAATCCCTATGAATACAAAACCAAGGAGTTTATTATGAAACGTAGACTTTTTATCTATAGTATGGCTTTGGTCGCTTTTCTTACGATTACCAGCTGCAACCTTTTTAAAAGCGGTGACAGTAACATGCCGGACATGAATTTCATCTACCCTTTATGGGTCGGCAATTACTGGAATTACGAGAAACTGACAGTTTATGATTTCGATGATGGGGCAACAAGCAATGGTCTATCCGATACTTCGTTTTACTCGGCAGCTTCAGTAGAAATCATAGACCGGGAAATCATCTTCGATGAGTTCTACTGCTACAATTTTAAGTCAACACTAAATGAAGATGGCACTCTTTATGTTGGAAACGAATATTATAATAATACTGAAACACAACTGATAGATTACGGCTACACAAATCCTTACATGCTTACACCAAAGGTGGAAAAAGACATTGCCTATCTTACTTTCAAAGGAAAAAAATTCAATAATATACAAGAAATTATACATTTGGTGGAGAAAGGCTATTGTAATTTCGGACAAACAAAAAATGACAGCATTCTATTTGATCAGGTACAATGCTTGGTGTATCCGCTTAAGAAAGGCAATGAGTGGAGTTATAGAACAGAAACCTATGATGGCGAACCATGGAGAATAGATAAGAAAATTTTAGGTTGGACAAGAATCGAGGTACCTGCCGGTAATTTCAATTGCTGGAGAATCCAATGGTTTAATAATCCCTTCGGATCTGGAACCGATTGGGATGAGGATATTATTGAGTTTGATTATATTGCAGAACAGGGCTTGATAAAAAGAATTTTAGAACTTGATAATTTAACGTGTTATGATTATTCTGGAAATTTACTGGGAACTCTTACATATTCTGAGATATTAACTTTAGACGAGTATTCCATAAATAATAATTTGTTATTATAACCTGATTGGGAGAAACGTTATGAACAAGTATCAAGGCACGATTATATTCTGGGACAAGAGATGTGAAGAAAGGTTATCGGGCAACAAGTATTATGATCCAAGCAAGCCCTTTCCGCTTAAAGAAATAGAAGAGGGCATAAAATGGCTGGTTAAGGATGCTGAATCAATTATTGATTTTGGTTGCGGGGTCGGAAACCTTTTGTTTAAAAGTGTCTTTTTAGGAATTACAAACGCGGTCGGCATCGACATCTCTCCTGTTGCGATCGCATGTGCAGATAAGGCATCAAAGCACAACAACATGGATGACAGAACTAATTTTCGTGCAGGCGGTATTGAGCTTCTCTCTGCTTTTGATGACAATACCTTTGATGTGGCTGCATCCTTCAATACACTCGACAATATTTTTCCTGAAGATTCGCGTCTGGTCCTAAAAGAATTGAACCGAATTCTCAAGCCAAAGAGCAGAATGCTGGTAAAATTGAACGACGTAATCCCGGAGCATGTTTTTTCCCAGGATGACTATTTTGAGAAGGTTTCGGATAACTTCTATAAGGAAAAGTCGGGGCTTTATCTGTGGAACTTAAGCGAAAACGCGTTCAGAGATCTGGTCTCTCCCTCTTTCAATGTCGTGAAATACTCAGATGTGCCTTCCCCGAAATCGGAACATAAAAATCGCCTCTTTTTTCTCGAAAATAAGAAGTAAACCTATCTCTTTTATAAATCCTGCCTGATTTGTTTAAAGATCTGGGGTAGACCGCCTTTTCATATTTTCCCGATTCCTGGTATTCATAGGCGCCGATATCCACTGCGATTCCCGAAATTCTCGGATTCCCTAAAATATCTGTATTGGGCAAGTCGGGCGCATTGCTGTCTCCTGCATTCACGCAGGGAGAGCCGGGTTGCAATTGGCAATCATTATTTTCCTCATACACAAAGAGAGGATCAAGAGAAGCACCGAGGATATTATTCCCGCCGTCTATAAATCCCACAGGTAATGTGTCGGACTGGATGAAAGAATAGACGATTGTTGGGTGGCAGCTTTCGTCGCAAACATACAAGTTGTATCTAAAACCGTTAATAATTGTGTTACATATTTCAGGGCTTGAGGACTCTCCACAGGATATTCCCCGATAAGTTTCTTTTGGATACCCCGTATTAGTAATCGTGTTGTTGAGTATATAAGGATTGGCATTCCCTCCACAAGAAATCCCGCTTTGATTCTTAATAATAAGGTTGTTAGAAATAAAAGGGCTTGAACCATCTCCACAAGCGATTGGATATTGATGCCTTGTTAATATATTGCCCTCAATAATTCCCTGAATATTTTCATAGTATACAATGCCAATTGAATTTCTTTCAATCGTGTTGCCTATAACTTCGGGGTTTCCGCTTGTGTTACCACGAATTGCTAACACATAACCCGTAATATGGTTGTTAATAATTTTTGGGCTGGATTTATTAAAAAGAATTGATGTATCCCACGAGTCACATACTACATGGTTATCAATAAATGTATTACTCTCTATAACAGGGGTTGATAGTTCTTCACAATACACGTCAAACTCGTTATCAATAAAACTATTATTTTTGATTTTGGTAGTGGAAATACAATAAAAAAAGGTGCCGCATATATTATTGTTAAAATAACAATCTTTAACCGTGCCTGTAGATTTGTAGAAAAAGATCGCCCCAATGTCACCACCTCTATAAAAAATATAGTCGCATGTTCTATAAAGATTTTTTAGTTTGCCGGAATGCATTATCTTACAATATTGGAATATATTATTTTCCGTTGAGGTACTGTCAATACAGATTATTGTCCATCGATACTCATCACTATCGCTGATGAACTTAATTGAATCATTCTTTGCACCACGGGCTATTATCGTGCCCTTCACGTGCAACATTCCGCTTTCAAGGTCATTATAATCATCTCCATATCTTGTGCCCTTGAATCTTACTTCAACACCGGGTTGTATCATCAGTGTTTTTCCTTCTGGCACGACATAACATCCTTCAATATAGATCGGGGACTGTTCTTTTGTCCACAGTATCGTATTCTCATCATCGTTTCCCGAAGACGAGAAAAAATCCGTACACCCAAACAGTGCTATACACATTACTATTGGCAACCAGGCAATTATCTTTTTCATGCTACCCCTTCTTTGTGTCAAATCGGCATCCAACTCGAAATATAAATCTTGCATTGCCTAAACCCAGACCTTCACCCCATATAATATCAAATAATCGGAACTGCTCAATCACTTCTGAGTATATTTTTTCCTTGTATTCGATCCCCCATCCACCTCCTAAATAAATGAGTGCCAGGCCCATAGTAAGTTTTCCGTTATCCTTACCGCAGGATGCTCCTGTCCCTATTTCGCTGACCAAATAAGGACGAATATTATCGAAAATTTTCAAAGGGGAGAACTTAAAAACACCATATCCAGTGAGTTGAAAAACATTGTTTAGCATCTTGGTTTCCTCTGCTTTAAATCTATCAATGTATTGTAGGTTAAGTCCAACACCTAAATGATACCTGTCGCGGTATGATCTCATTACTTCAAAAGTGACATCAGGAAATGTTATTGTCTTTTCGAGCTTATCATTATCTTCATCAGCCATAATGGGTAAAAAGCCAACTCCTCCAAACAATATTCCATAATTTTCCGGTTTAAATGTCTTTGCAGTAATATCTACAGTTATTGGCATTCCTGTTTTAAGATGCTCAAATCGAAGGGTGCGTTCATCAAAAGAACTCCCCGAACCCGCGAACCAATCTACGCCGAATCCAATAATTCCGAGATACGGATCTACGAGTAAAAGTAAACCATTATTAAGTATATCTCGATTAGGATGTGTTTTAAGCTGATAATCTTGCTCCTGCCCATCAGGGAGAAAAACCGTGACTGTATGTTTCTTTATTTTCCACAATCTCTCCGATGTCGGTGTTTGTCCGATGTCTTTACCGTTCACATACACTGTTACGCTGTCTGTATTGCTGGTAAACTCAATTTCCTGAACCGGTCCTTTGGTTATCATTGCACATCCGGTGATTAGAATTATCAATAATATCCCTTTGAAGAATTTCACTTTTCTCCTATAACCATTGTTGTCGTTTTTTCATAAATCTTGCTGCTCTGCTTTCCTCCTCCTTCAAGATGAATGATATAAATTCCAATTGGAACCACGTTTCCGTTTTCATTCTTACAGTCCCAGATTATCGTGCCTTGCGCCGCAACCCACTCTTGGTCTGTCAGCCAACGGACCATGCGTCCTTTCATATCAAAAATACGAATATTAATTTTGGTGACTGGCTCGGGAAGATTATATTCGATAAGCACAGATTTCTTCTCTCTGTAGGAAAGCGGGTTTGGCGTAACGGTCAGTTCTACTTTAGGAATAATATGCTCGATATACAAGCTGTTCTGCTTTCCGGGAGTCGCACATTGGCTGCTTACCGAACTGTCCCAATTATCGGAATTCTCAGTAGCAAGATACGGATTGATCCGCTCGAGAGAATTGTCCTCGATCTCTTTCCATTCGCTGTAGTAATGAATACTGTCGATAAGGCAGCCGTTTTCATCGCGAAGCACAAGGATATCCTCGTCATTATTCAGAGAGGGAAGCTCCCAGGCAAAGATAAAATTAGCAAGGGTATCTAAGTAGGGGAAGTGCGTTTTCAGTGTGAGTGAATCATTTTCATCCGGAAGTATCACAATATATTCATTTTGAGATATGGTGCTCCTTACAGATTGTAAAATCAGCGTATCGCTCTTATCCGCAAGTGTCCACCCCGAAATATTCAGGGGATAATCAAAGATATTAAGAAGTTCTATCCATTCCGGCTGTTCTCCGGGTGGTGCTGCCTGGATTTCGTTTATGCAAATCGGATGCGAGCCAGGTGTATTATGGGTCGTTAGCTTTTGATTATTTGAAATATCCATGTCCTGCAGATCCTTCACATAAAATCCATATTGATAATAGCCGGCTTCGGGAATGAAGGAGTATGAAAAGCTGGCGGAGTCTCCAGTTGAAATATTAAAATACCCCGACTCCATTCCTTCGTCCTCATCAAACTGTGCATTCCAGTTAAGGTCGTCAAAGAAAATATATTCTGCATTATCCACAGTATTGAATCCAATATTTTTGCACATAGCTTGCAATTCAATGGTTTCGCCTTCGCTAACTTTTGAAAGAGAAACAACGCTAATATCATATTCTTTCGGCGTGATACTGTTCACTTTGCCGGGCGTAGCGCCGAGACTATCAACAGAAACGCCCCAGTTGTAAGGAATATTTTCATAAGGATCAATGCGCTCCAGCGAATAATTATCAGGGCAGGAAAACTCGTCGGGATCATAGCCCATCGAGTCCAGTAGCGTGTAATATTTATCAGAGATATAGACTTCGTCCGGCGTTGTATTATTTAAAGAAGCCCAATCGTTAGTCTGGACAAGAACAATATCATATTCGTAATAATCTTTAACAGCAGTTGTGTCCTCAGTTATGACAATATAAGAAAACGGTGTTATGCTTTTCTGTGTAACGACAACATTCCAGCCGGAAGTTGCATCTTTAATATGCCAGTTCAGAACAGGAAAAGTATTTTCAGAATTATTGAATATCTCGATCCATTCTACGTTCGGTGTGTCGGGTATATACATTATCTCGTTGATGATGATCGGTGATTCTCCAACAAGGAAAGAGGATTCATAGGAATTATTTGACGGAGTCGTATCTGTTGAGAGGAGCAATTCCACATAATATTCATGCAATCCGTTCTCAAATATTCCAAGCTGAACTTCAAGCAGGTGTGTCGCATGGCTGGGAATTTCTTCGGAAATTATGCCCTCGGTTACAAGCTCTCCAGACACAAATATTTTGTAGGAGCAGCTATCCGCCTGTATCGAAATGTCTGAATTATTATATGCAGAAAATTTAAGTGAAACTATCTCTGTACTGTCCGGATGAGATGGCTGTATGGTCACGTTTTGCAATACTACATCATGCGGAATTATATTTGGTTCTCCGGGTGTTGGATATTCGCATTCAAAGAAATCTTCCTCACAATTATCTGTATCGTACCCGTTGGGGTAGCGGATGAGGGAATGTCCTGAAGATACATCTACCGCAAAGAAGATACCGGGATTGTTCGCATCGCTCGGCAGATTATTTGAGTTGGGAGAATCATACAGAATCGTATCGATCGTATCTCCTTCTGTAGAAATGATGCGTACGCCGTCTGTTTCAGTACCTCCGTTTTGAAAAGCCAGTACACCGACAAGGTCTGCATTTGGAACCTGTGATTCTCCAATTAATAGGTATTCTCTGGGATAAATACTATACTCTGGAAACGTGAAGCATTCCTCGAAATTAGAACCTGCTTTTTGTATTTGCCAACCCTCAAGCTGTTCCGGTTCAGTGCCTACGTTGTATAATTCTATCCACTCTTTGCCTGTGTCTCCACCTGCTGGATCGTAAAGAATTTCGTTGATCTTAATGTCATGCGCGTACAATGAGAACGCTACTGCACACACGGTTACCATACATGCAAGTGATACAATTATGTGTGTTCTCATGGTGCCCTCCTATGGTTAATTTTTGTCTATTGTTTTAAAAGTATTGCTTATTATTTCCAATCCGATCAATGCCCGCAGCTTTTCGCCTTCTGGAAAAAACACTGCGTTATCTATCATGTATGCCATTTTTTGCTTCTCGTCATAGAAGCCCCAGCATGCAAAGGTGCCGCCTGTAAAGCTGCTCAGATTCTGCCATCTGCCGGATAATTTATATGCATTATAACCAAGATAATCCGCATTCTCCTGTCGCACATCATCTATAAAAAGCGTATCGCTGCTGTAGTATTTCTCACCTATCTCGAGCCGTTTTTGATATAGCCATTCTTTTGATACATTGTTTTCTTCCATTGGTTGCCAATAGACACTCAGGAATCTGTCGGGATACTTTTTTACCCGGCAAAGATAGGACACAAAATTGTGAGCATCGTCCTTGCGAAAAACTCTGTATTGAGAAGGAAGCTCTATATACCAAGGATAATGTTCTTTCTCGTATGCAATCTCATCCTCGTTCAATCCGAGCTTATAAACCACATTTTCAATTCGATTGAATTCGCTTTCTTCATAGATATCAAAGATGATATTCAGGTTTTCAAAGGTGTAGAGAAGCAATTTTTCAAGATCTTTTCCCAGCATAAAAATAACACGCTGGTCCCGTGCCCAGAGATCTTTTACCGCGACCATAGTTGCCGGCAGGGAATCTCCGATCATTGCTGCCTGCTCCGGGATGATCTCTTTCACATACTCGGAAACCGGCTGTTTAGAACTCACATCACACAAAAAGAGTAGATTGGCAAATTTATAATAGGTGCGGATATTTGAAATCTCATGTCTTTCCACAGTAAAGGGCACTTCGTTGGTTGTAGTGAAAAATTTCCGTTCGAGTGATTTCTTGATTTCAAGCTGCCCGTAATCCCACGCTTTGTTGTCAGCATAGGTGAAAATGCGGTTGGATTGTCCCCAGGAAAGTGGTTTCTTGTGGTCGGAGCTGCTCTTCCGTGCTGGCTGTCCATTATCACATCCCGCGATGATCAATAACACACACCCAACAAATAAAAGGATAAATCTACGCTTCATGCCGCTCCTTCCGAACCTGATGCACATAGATAATCGCTGACATCCAGGCCAATACTGCAATCAATAAATACATAATGAGAAGTATTGTGTCAATGATAACAACCTTTTGATTGATCGCTCTGTATGCAAGGGTTGCGATGATGGTGACCATCTGTGTGGTAGTTTTCATTTTGCCATATCGGTTTGCAGCAAGGAAGATGCCACTTTTTTTAAGAAGCTCGCGATAAACCGTCATAAATATTTCTCGCAACAAAATAATTGCAGTAAGCCACCAGAATAGAATCCCCCAGTACGAAAAAATTACAAGCGCTGAAGCGACCAGCAGTTTATCGGCAAGAGGATCGAATATTTTTCCAAAATTTGATACATATCCGAATTTTCTTGCGATCACTCCATCAAAAGCATCTGTCAGTGCTGCGACAACAAACACGATAAGAGTGACAATGAAGTAGTCGTTGATCGCAAAATAAATAAAGATCGGGATCAGGATGATCCTGAAAACAGTAATCGCGTTCGGGATTTGGTGTTTATATTTTTCCACTTTTTCTGAAAACCACCCTTGTTTTTTCTTTATCCTTGAACATGAGATTTATGAGTGAAATCAACATATAAAGTCCCAGCAGCGCACATACAGACCGCCAGCCGTCATTGAACTGCAGAATGTTGATGTTGAAAAGAAGCAGCATGTCCTCTCCGAAAAGTAGAATAAGGACCTCGAACAATCCGCCAACCACAACAGTTGTGATCAGAAATTCCAGAATAAGGTGGGGAACCTTAAAAATAGGTCTGATGCTCATGCTTTTCCAGAGCTTCCACTTTTCTTTCTGCCTACTTCGCATGAGCTGCCTGATGAGGAAAAGCACCAGACTGAAGAGAATAAGAACAAGTATTTGGGGTGCCCATTTGAATTTCGTAAAAAGCGAAGTGATCGTTCCAAGGCGCTTTACTTCCACGGAGTTATAATCAACCTGTTGCACTCTTTCGTCGGCTGTGAGCGAATCAACCATGATCATGAATTTTTTTATTGAAAATTCTAGCGGATTAAGATTTGCATGCACAAAATCCGGAATTTTTTCGGGATCAACCCATTGGGGAAGAGTGCTCAAACCATAGGTTCTTTGCAATTCTTTGATGGTTTCCATGCTTGTGATAAGTCTGTGATTCTCAATGACTGGATATGATAAAATACTCATCATCACATCTTCTGTCTGTGCTTGAGGATTGATATACACAATTACCGATGATTTCACCACTTCCTCGTGCAGTGCTTTCTCAAGATATTCTTCTGCATAGAACATTGCAAGAAGTACAATTGCGGTGAGCAGGATCATGAACCAAATAATGATGAGATGCCCGATAAGATCAGAATAGAGTTTCCTAAAGAGTGAAAAAAATCGTCTCATTGTCGCTTCTTGATCTCCGCTACAAATAATTTGCTGTTTTGCACCCATTTAGATAAATCGGATTCCTTCTGTGAAGATTTCCATGTTACGGTGGGATGTTTTACGTCTTTGAAAAAATGAATACGGGATACCTTCATATGTTTAAGTAATCTCATCTTTTCCAGAAATTCATCTAGTCTCTCCACAGGATAAATAAGAAATCCAACACCTTGGGCTCTGAGCATATATTCAAAGGAACTCAGCACATCGTCCATTGTGCAGAGCAACTCGTATCGGGCATGAAGTTTCTCTTTTGATGGACTGGGCTTTCCTGAACCCTCTGGAAAAAAGGGTGGATTTGCAAAGGCGCAGTCAAATTTTTGGGGCTTGAAATATTTTTTAACCTTTTTGCCGTCTGCCTTTATGAGAATAATTTTTTCTTCCAATCCGCTATGAAAAATATTTTCCTTTGCCAGCTCAAAGAGGGATTCCTGTATCTCAATTGCAGTTATTGTGATGTTTTTCAGTTTTGCGGCGAGAAGTAATGAGATAATGCCTGAACCAGTTCCGAACTCAAAGGCATTTCCTTTGTAGTCAAATCCCAACCTTCTTATAATGGTGTATAAGAGAATTAGTGAGTCTTCTGTGCTTCGGTAACCCCGTTTATTCTGGCGCAAGCGAATGTCATTGTATTGCAGGTCATCCAGTGTGGTTTCCGGCATGTTCGTTTATCCTGTATGACCAAAACCGCCGTCGTTTCGTTCTGTCTCTTTTAAAGAAGCACTTTCCACTAATTCCGCATGTTCCACTTTGGAAAATACCATCTGTGCGATCCGCATGTCCCGCGTGATCACAAAGGGTTCGTTGCCAAAATTGAATAAGATCACTTTTACTTCTCCGCGATAATCTGCATCAATTGTGCCTGGGGAATTCAGTATTCCGATCTTGTGTTTGACAGATAGCCCGCTTCGTGGGCGAACTTGTGCATCATAACCCGGAGGAATTTCCAGAGAGATCCCTGTTGAGATAAGCGCCACATCTTTGGGTTGTATAATGAGCTCATCAACATCAGCATAGAGGTCAAAACCTGATGAGTGTTTGGTCATTTTTTTTGGCGTGTGTGCAGTTTGTGTGAGTTTCTTGAATTTTATACTGATCATTAGAATTCACGAGTTGCAATATAGATACATATCTTCTTCAGGAACTCCGCTTTTGGTCCATAATAGGAAATAATATTCTGGGCTTTTAGCATAAGCTCGTCACGCTTTTCCTTTGCTTCTTCCAGTCCATAAACTTTTGGATATGTTGCTTTGCCTACCCTTACATCCTTTCCCGATTCCTTGCCCATTTTTTTTGTTGTTCCTTCAACATCCAGAATATCGTCCACGATCTGGAAAAGCAGTCCTAGGGTTTCACCGAATTCGGTAACGCGTTCCATGTCATCTTCACTTGCTTCCGACATGATTGCCCCAAACCGGATCGCCGTACAGATCAACTTGGCTGTTTTATTAATATGTATGTATTCGAGAGTGTTAGCAGTGACCTTTTTACCTTCGCTCAGAATATCCACAACCTGGCCGGCTATCAAGCCCTTGCTGCCGGTTATCTCTGCAAATTCAGAAATCATTTGGGCTTTTAACTTTGGTTTTACGTCGATCTGGAGCATCAGCCGAAAAGCTTCCACGATCAGGGCATCGCCTGCAAGTAGTGCAATATCTTCTCCGAATTCCATGTGGTTTGTCGGTTTCCCTCTTCGCAGATCGTCATCATCAATATCCGGAAGGTCGTCATGAATAAGTGAATAGGTATGAATGAGTTCAATTGCAGCAGCGACCGGGAGTATCTTCTTATCCATATGCCCAAAAAGCTGGTACGTCGTAATAGTTAAATAGGGTCTGATGCGCTTGCCACCTGCAAAAAGAGTATAGCGCATGGCTTTATGAATTATCTTTGGATATTCATCTTTTCTTGGTAAAAAACGATCTATAATAATATTAACCAATTCCCGTTTTTCTTTAACGTCCTTTTTCAGTCGCATCATTTTGGTCATTGGATTACTCCTTTAAATCAACACCTTATTCATCCTGTGTTTCCTCGTCCTCGTCTATCTCGTTAAGCAGGGCGATCTTATTCTCGATCTTTTTCAGCTTTGAGGAGCATTGTTTAATGAGATTGATCCCCTCTTCGTAAAATTCCAGAGATTTCTCAATATCAATATTTCCTTCTTCGAGGATTTCCACGATTTCCTGAAGTCTCTCCAGTGCTTTTTCAAACTTTATTTCTGCCATTTACCTTCCTCGTATTATTAATAAAATTCCCGATGAGATCTTAACTGAAATCTTCTCGCTTTCTACCACATTACTAATACCACGTGTGTGCGTCCTGAACAGGATCTCATTTTGCAAGGGATACTTAAAACCCGTAATGAACTCTACTTTCACCTGCTCAGTAAGGGGAATTAAAGAAATTTCTGAACCTTTTCTGGTGTTCATTTCGATCTCGCCTGAACCTTGAATCACAAATATTTCATTATCTTTATTAATAAAATATAACGAAAGCCCTTTTCTTACAAAATTTTCAATCAAGAAAATATTTGATAGAGAATGCTCAAGCCGACCATTCATTGCATTGACCATTGTCACCGAATCATAATGCTCATCAACACAATAATCAAGTGCGAGTTCGCTATCTGTTTTATCCTTTTCTTTGGGGAACTGCAAAATCCTTGTTTTTTTCTTTAGTTCATCCAAAGAATTATCCGATATAGAATCAAAATCCCCAATGAGAACTTGTGGTATAATCTTTTTGCTGAGAAGAAAATCTGCCCCGCCGTCCGCTGCTATTATCGTACCATCCAGAGGGAAATCCAGAGCAAAATCAATATAACTATTATTACAGAAAATATATGCTTTTCTCAAGATACGATAAAATAGTTATGAAAGATATTTTTTATCTACGTAGATAGTAGATTTTTTCTTATTGAAATAATTTATCGGGTTGGTGCTCTTTCCGTAAAAACGCACTTCGTAGTGAAGGTGAGACCCAGTTGATGTGCCGGTGGAGCCCATTTCTCCGATTATTTGATATTTTGTTACTTCCTGTCCAACTTGAACGAATCTCTTCCTAAAATGACCATAGAAGGTTTTATAGCCATATCCGTGATCGATCAGCAAATAGTATCCGTAATCCTTGTGATATCCTTTGTCGGCAATCTTGCCATCTGCTGCAGCGTAGATTACAGAGCCCTCTTTGTTCGCAATATCAACTCCGTGGTGGAAATGCTTTACATTATAGATAGGATGAATACGGTATCCGTATCCTTGTGAGATTCTCCCACAGGTCGGCTTGATCGAAGGTGTGTGGCTGTAAATCGTGTTCTTTACTGTTAAATATTTTGAAATTTCTGCAAAGCTTATTTTTTCAAATTCTATCTGTCGTGTGAAAGCATCTATCTTGTTCAGAACGCTATTATGGATGTCAAAGAGCTCCCTGTCCACAGAGAAAAATGTCGAGTCAAAATACTGAATACCACCAACACCCATCTGGCGAATATCATCATCAATGGAACGCAATCCCTCAAGTTTTCTTACTTCTTTATCTTTTTCTTGAACATTCTCCAGCTCGAATTGCATGGTGTCTAACAGGGAATCAATTCTCGTCATCTCTGTTTTGAGTTTGATATTATGGTCTTGAAGTTCTCTTAACTGGTGACTGTCAACCTCGCTGGTGACAAAGAAAAAAGTGATCACCCCGGTGGCGATAACAAAAACTGCAACAAAAATCACGAAGAAAAGTATCAATGGTTTAGATACGTGAAGGTTCTTCACTCCTGATGAAGAATTACTCGTAATTAGTATATGCCAGCTTTTTTTTTCACTCATTGCGTTTAAAATTTTTAATTTTTTTCTTTTGTTAATTTATTTCTTCATTATTATGGATGTCAAGTTTTTCCGCCAGCTGGCGGATGTATAATTGATGGAATAAATGGAAATTACTCTCCGTTAATTTATGTTTGGATTTAAGGAATCTTTGAACCGGGAGATGCAATATTTCCTCAAAATGAATTTTTTGTTGACAGGAGTTATATAAATCAACCTTTTTTGAGAAAATTTTTAGGATGTGAAATTCACAAAATGTGGATAAATAAATTATTCAGACGGTATTTAGTTTTGTATCCTCCTGAATAATAGCTAATTACAACTGTTTATAAACTGTTGATAAGTTTGTGGATAACATTAAGGTGGATTTCGTATCTCCCTGATATTTAGTAATATAAAAGGTTGATAACTGTCTATGGCTGAATCTTTAGGACTGTGGCAACAGATTCTCGATGAGATAAAAGTTCAGGTAGATCCTCAAACCTATTCTACCTGGTTTGATAAAACAAAAGAGTTCAGTCTCGTTGACAACACCCTCACAGTAAAAGCACCAACTAAATTCTTTGCAGACTGGCTTTACCAACATTATAGAACTCTTATCGAGGAGATCGCATACAATCTCACCGTAGAAAAAATTTCTGTTGATTTCATCGGTTCTGCTTCAGAAACTCCTAGCAATTTCTCCTTTACGAAATCATCTGTTGTCAACTCCTATAAGTATAGCGGACTCAATCCAAGATATACCTTTGAGAGATTTGTTGTTGGAAACAATAATCATTTTGCCTTTTCTGCAGCTCAGGCAGTCGCTGACAAATCCGGCAAGATTTACAACCCACTATTTATTTACGGTGGTGTTGGACTTGGTAAGACGCACCTTATGCAGGCAGTTGGCAATTCGATAGTAAATAACAAAATAAACAAACGGGTTCTTTATACTCCCAGTGAAGATTTCACTAATGAGATGATCTCTGCAATCCAGACAAATACTTCGATCAATTTCCGGAAAAAATTCCGAACCTATGACATACTTATGATCGACGATATCCAGTTCCTTGCCGGAAAGGAAGGCAGCCAGGAAGAATTCTTTCACACCTTCAATACGCTTTATAATGCCAAAAAGCAGATCATTCTTACCAGTGACCGTCCTCCTAAAGAGATCAAAAAGCTGCAGGACAGGCTAATATCTCGTTTCGAATGGGGACTTCTTGCTGATATAAAGCGTCCAAATTATGAAACTCGCGTTGCAATCCTACGTCAGAAATGTGTAGAAGAAAATATCACTTTAAAGCATGAAGTTCTGGAATTCATTGCGGAAAATTTTGATGATAATATTCGCCAGCTCGAAGGCTCTCTCATAAAAATTCTTGCCTTCTCTTCATATAAAAAAGTCAAACCCCACCAGATCGAACTTGCTGATGTAAAGCAAATATTAGATGATATGATTTCAAACCGAAAGCGTACGGTAACCCTCGACCTTATTCAGGAGGAAGTGGCAAAGTATTTTGAAATCGGAAAAAATCAGATAAAAGAACCTACACGTAAAAAGGAGATCGCCTTTCCTCGCCAGATAGCAATGTACCTCTCTGCAAAATTGATACCTCATATTTCATTGCTCGAGATCGCTAATCATTATAATAAGAAAGACCACACCACTATTATCCACGCGAAAAAGATCATCTCTCAAAGGATCGACCAAGACAATAATCTTAAAAGCAAAATAAACGAAATAACAGAAAGTATTCTCAAATAAAACATGAAATTTTTTTATTCAATACATTATCCACATACTATGTGCAAAGGTGTGCATAAAACTTTGTCTGAGTTGATATCTTCGGTGTTAACATCCTTTAATGTGAATATGTCCTATTTATCAACAATTTCTTCCACAGAATATTATGCCATTATATATAATAGTTTCAGGCACTTTGCAGTCTTTTCCACAAATTCACTATGCCTATAAATACTACTAATTAGTTTATGTTATTTTAGATTAGAAAAGGTTTTAATATGAAAAAGTTTATTTCCATTATTACTCTCATCCTTTTAATCATTCTTATTTCATGTACACAAAAGAACAATTACATGGGATACGATCAAGTTGTGATAGTATCAGATACTACTTTAAATGCGATTACGTTTGAAAGATCATTCACAGATACGATTGGGATTTATTCTTCCAATTCAGTGATGCTGGTCGGAAACTTTAATGGAGTGAAAACCAAGTCTTTGATGAGATTCGGCACATTGCCGGATACAGCTTGGCTTGACTCTACCTCTTTTGAAAGCTGCGAAATTCTTTTTGAAAGGAAATCACATTTAGAGACAGATATCAATATTCATGCGTACAAACTTTTGGTTGATTGGTCGGTTGGTTCAACCACATGGGATTCTATTGGAACAGAATTCGAAGACTTTCCCACGCCGGTTGATTTTGTATTAAGTCCAGATTCTTTACCTATTCCCTTTGATTCAACAATAGTTGAGGATTGGATTATTAATGACACCCTTAATTATGGAATGCTTCTCGATGCTCCGGATGCCGCAGAAAATTTTGTTGAGTTCTACACCTTCAATTCGGCTGATAAAGGTCCGAAGCTCAAAATAGTTGCTATCGGCAACGAAACAGGATATAGAGACACTCTTTTGCTCGGAACGACAAGGGATACATTCATAGGTTTCGATCAAAACCTGCAGAAGAATTATGATCCCGAGAAAATGATCATCGCTAATCTGCCACCGTCTCGGCTTGTCATGAAAGTGCACGTGGATTCCATATATAATCAGCTTGGAATTACACTTGATCAGCTAAAGCGGTACAGTATGAATTTAGCTGAAGTGCAGATAGATTCCTTTATGGTCGAAAGCTCTTATGTCGATGATGATAACATTTCAATAATTCCCTATTACGTTTCTGATATCCTAAACGATGAATGTACGTACATTTCAACAACTCCAACATCCTATTTCATAAAAAGTGATTCTCTTTCTCAAATAACCATCACACCGTTGCTGGAAGGAATAATTAGAGGTGATCTTTCGAATCCGTACATAGCATTAGTCTCAATCCATGAGAATAAGGATTATTCATTCGTGGAATTTTTTGAGAACAGCACACCAGCACTTCGAATTATTTATACAATACCAGTTTTAGAATAAATGAGGTACTATGTTATATAGAAAAATAATAATATGTCTCCTGTTTTGCTGCCTGACAGTTCCATTGTTCGGTGCATCTATGTTTTCTCCAAATGGATTTGTAGAAGAGCATTTCGGAGTGGATAGTTTTGGTTCAGGAATGGGATATACAGGAATCAGTTCGATATTTCGAAAGAATTTCTCAATTATAAATCCAGCTCTTCTTACTACGGTCAATAAAGCAAACTTCTCATCCCAGATAGATTTCGGATACACTATTTTTAAAGATTCAAAAGATTCTTATAAAAACAAAGTTTCCAGCATACCTTATGCAGCGATGTATGTTCCAGTTGCAAAAGGAACTATTCTTGGCATATCCTATCTTGAAAAGTACTACTATGGATTGGACACGGCATTAGATTCTGTCGGGATGGTCGGAGAGTATGAAGTCAAAGACCAAAAATTCGGCTCTCTTAATCAGCTTGGTTTCTATCTTGCAAAAAGGATCGGCATATTTGGATTGGGCGTGAATGTAAACTATATCTTTGGTAACCGGAGCGAAGACTTATATGTAGATTATTCGGATGCGGATTTGATTGATACGAGGGAGATAAAAATATTTCTTATGGATGGTGTGAACTTTTCTGCAGGATTTACTTTTCCCTATAGAGCATTTTCTTTTGGTGGTTTCATCCAAACCAAAGCAGAATTGCATTCTGTTGATACGTACAAGATCGAGTACTATAACAATTCAAATTATGATTATATGACTAGTAGTACTTCAAAATATGATATTCCCATGCAGATAGGATTTGGCGCAGGTATGGAAGTAACAGATTTTCTCTATGCAGAGACGGATTTACGTTACACCTTCTGGAAAAATACAAATGTTAAGACAATGAATGATAGAAATACCAATATGGTTTCACTTGGAATTTCATATACACCGAAAAAGGATTTATTCTGGAAGACACCCACGCGAATAGGTGGTTATTATAGACAGCTTTCGAGCCAATACAACGGTAATTATATTGATGAAATGGCAATCACTGCAGGTTTCGACATACCCATAATGCTTCTAAACCAGGGCAGACTAAGTGTGTCACTTGCATATGGAACACGCGGTTCTGTGGATAAGAATATATATCAAGATGAGTTTTTCCGTATCTCCTTTGGATTCTCTTCAACTGATTGGTGGAGAAATCCAAAAGAGTTTAAAAAGGATAAAGAAATACCAAAATTAGACCCGAAATATAAAGAATACTGGAACTAAGAAAAATTGAAAGAAAATTGGTTTTTTCGTAATCATCAAACAGAAGATATTGTCTCGTCTGTGATAAGGAGCAGAGAGATAAAGGATGTAGATAAATTCTTGAATCCGACACTGGACAAGTGCAACGATCCCAACCTTTTAAGCGGAACACAAAAAGCTGTGAAGAAGATATTAGCGAATATTAAAGAAGGTGATAAGATCACCATTTTTGGGCACGATGATGTTGATGGGATCACAAGCACGGTCGTGCTATACACGTTTTTATCAAAACTCGGGGCGAAAAATATTTCCTACTACATCCCCAATAGAGAATTTGAGAAATACGGTTTGAGAGAGAAATTTATTCAGAAGGTTCTGCAAGATGGAACCAAAAGAGTTATCACCGTTGATATAGGTATTTCAGAAGTTGAACCAATAGCGCGTCTCAGAAGGAAGGGTGTTAAAACGATCATTCTCGATCATCATGAAATAATGAGAGAACACCCTCAAGCATCAGCTATTGTGGACCCACACAAAAGAAATGACAAATTTCCCTTTAAGTATCTTGCTGGAGCAGGAGTTGTATTGAATGTTGTGAAGGTGTTATCTCAGATAACAGGCACTCCCACCGAACCCGTATATCCATTGCTTGCAGGGCTTGGCACTATTGCAGACAGAATGCCACTTATTGACGATAACAGAATTTATGCAAAACATCTTTATTATAATTTTGAGCAGTCAGAAAACCCTTTTTTTCATTTTTATGCAGAAAAAACACATGGGCTTTCAAGAGAGAAAGCAGTACATCAGCTCATTCTTTTGCTTACATTAGGAAGGGAAAGAGGTGGAAAGCATCTTGGAGTCGAGATCCTTCTCTCGCAAAAGGAATCTGAGATTGGAGGAATCTATTCAATTCTAGAAAAGCGTGTTCATGACAACGAGGAACAAGTCAATAAAATTAAAGATTTTATCGAATCTGAATATAAAAAGGAAGAGACTCATTTTTTCATATACTGTGATCTCAAAGGTGTCATATCGGCAAACTATCTTGGAGTTGCAACGTCATACATTACGGACACCTATCGAATACCGAGTTTAGTGCTTACAAAAAGGGAAGATGACGTACTCATCGCAGAAGCACGTTCGCCATCCGGCTTTAACTGGCTGGACTGTTTGAAAAAGATCGAACCCTATCTCATACAATACGGGGGACATAAAGAAGCGGCAGGATTCACCTGCCATGCAAAAATCTATTCGAAAATTTATAATAAATTGAAAATTCTGTCGGAAGAACAGTATAAAAGTATTCATAATCTTCAAAAAGAATCAAAGAAGATCTATATAGACTATGTGCTTGATGAAAATCAGCTTGATGAAAATAAGCTGAGAGAGATACACAGAATATTTTCTCCCTTTGGTGAAGGAAACACACCTTTCGCTTATCTGATGATAGGTGTTGATGCCAGCGAGCTTCGAGAAAAAGGATTTGTGAACATTCCCGAAATTCCTGATAATATGGATATTAATATAATTTTTTCAATTCTGGATAAAGAATTTACTATAATAGATTATGAACTAATAAATAAACGATGTGAAATTTTTTAAGGAGAAACAATGTTTTGGGATTTTATTTTAAATTGGTTAACGAATGATGTAGCGATTGATCTGGGTACAGCGAATACGCTTGTGTATCTGAAGGGGCATGGGGTTGTCGTTAACGAACCGTCGGTGGTGGCATTGGAAACGGAATCCAAAAAGGTCATTGCAATTGGACACAAAGCAAAAGAGATGCTGGGAAAGACACCCGAAGAGATCATGGCGATCAAGCCCATGAAAGACGGGGTGATCGCTAACTTTGAGATCACAGAAACGATGCTGCGTCACCTTATTCTTCAGTCTCAGCAGAAAAAGTTCTTGATTAGACCCAGAGTGATCGTTGCAGTGCCCTCAGGTATTACAGAGGTGGAGAAGCGAGCAGTCAAAGAATCAGCAGAACATGCTGGAGCAAGAACAGTGTATCTTGTTTCTGAACCCCTTGCTTCAGCGATTGGAGTCGGACTGCCGATACACGAGCCTTACGGTAATATGATCATAGATATCGGCGGAGGAACCACAGAGATCGCCATTATTTCTTTGTCTCATATTGTTGACCACAACTCCATCCGAATCGGCGGCGATGAGATGGACGAAGCAATAGTTGCTTATATCAGAAGGAAACACAACCTCTACATCGGAGAGGCAACCGCAGAACGAATAAAAATTAAGATCGGCTCTGCCTATCCACTTGAAGATGAGCTGACCATGGAAGTTCGCGGGCGAGACCTGATCACGGGATATCCGGTCTCGATGAAAATTTCCTCCGAAGAGATCAGAGACGGATTATCAGAGACGGTGAAAAAGATCGTAGATGCGGTGAAACGCCTTTTTGAAGAAACAGCGCCGGAACTTTCTGCAGATATAGCTGATAGAGGAGTAGTACTCACAGGCGGTGCAGCTCAACTGAAAGGATTTGATAAGAAGATACAGGAGACCATCAATCTTCCGGTGACGCTTGTGGACGAGCCCTTAATCAGCGTAGTCATGGGGTGTGGCAAGATTTTGGATAATCTCGAAGAATACGAAAAAGTGCTTTTACCAAAGGTATAAGAGAGCAGGCGAAGTTTTACACAGGTTTTCATGTTCACCAGAAGAAACATTGTTTTCGGTATCCTTCTTATTCTCTCAATTTTTTTCATAATTGGAAACAATGAGGAGAGAATAAAAAAGGCACAATTTGTCGGCAACACAATTCTGCTACCCTTTTCATCAAGTATCACCTATATAAAAAATCTATCAAATGTGTATCAAAGGAATAATTATTTGCAGAGAGAGCTTTTTCTCGCCCAGAATGAACTGAGAATGTTCAAGGAGGAGCTAAGCGAGCTTCAGAGATTCGAAGAACTGGTCGAAAATATTGATATTTCCAGCTACGAATTTTTGATAGCAGATGTAATTGGAACAGGATCGTTTCTAAATTATGAAACTCTCATTGTTGACGCAGGGAAGAATAAGAATATACAGACCAATCAGCCGGTTATATCAGAAAAAGGACTTGTCGGAAAAATAATAGCGGTTTACCCGAACTATGCAATAATACAGACTTTCGGAAATAAATATTTCAGGCTTGGTGCGATCGACAGCAGAAGCAGGATACATGGCATTGTAGAGACGGAATTGAATGGAAAAATATATTTTGAAAAGATCAAGGTTGGAAGTGATCTGAAGACAGGAGATGTGATCGTTTCGTCAAAATTGAGTTCGATCTATCCTCCTGAACTTCCATTTGGAAAGATCATTGAGATCGAACAAAGCAGCGAAGGTTTTTTTACGAGAGCGGAGATCGAACCCTTTGTAAATCTGGCAAATATCGAGACAGTAGCAATAATACAGAAATATGAGCAATAGTATCACAGAACGAAATGTCGGCTCGAAAGTCTATTTAAGGCAGCCGATCAAAACGAAAATTTTAACTCCAGAAGATGATATTATAGAGATCGTTCTGGAATATACTGAAGGAAAAAGAAAGAAGGATGATATTATTATCATGAGCGAAAGTCCCGTAGCGATAACTCAGGGAAGGGCTGTGCTGGAAAATGAGATCAAGATCGGACTTCTGGCAAAACTTCTCTGGCGCGGTGTAAGCAAGGTGCCCTATGGTATAGGGTTACGGGCCAAAACAAGCATGCAATGTGCTATAGACGAGTGTGGGCATATCAGAATAATTGTAGCAGCTATAGCCGGTGGGATCGGGAAATTATTTGGGATACATGGTGTATTTTATCGCGTTGCAGGCAAGCAGGCAGCACTTATCGATGCAGCTCATACATCTCCTGTGCCACCTTATAATACTACTGTTATAAAAGGACCCGTTCATACTGATGAAATATGCCGGAAAATTCAAAAAAAGACAGGGAATGAAGCCGCGATCATGGATATTAATGACATTGGTGGATCATGGGTTATCGGCAAGACTGCAGGGGTTGATGCTCAGCTTCTTGAAGAAATTATGTCCGACAATCCTCAGGGACAGCAATTGGAACTCACACCACTGTGCCTTGTGTGGGAGAAGCAATGATTGCTCTCGTTCTTGTTACCATATTCACGGTCTATTTTCAATATTTCTTTGCAGCTTCCCTGGGATTATGGGAAACGATTCCCAACCTTTTTTTACCTCTGATCATTTATTACAGTATCACACGCGAGAATATTTCCGGTTTTGTGCTTGCCTTCATACTTGGCATTATTATAGATATTAATCAGCCATCATCCTTTGGAGTTTCATCTTTGCTTTTCCTCATTATTGCCTTTTCACTAGGCAAGCTAAAGAAATTACTCGACAGACAGTTGGTTGGAGTAGGAATTGCACTGGTTCTCGTCATGAATCTGTTTTATTTTTTACTTTCATCAGTAATATTCCTGATATTTAATACTGGTGATGCATTTGCATTTGGAAAGATAATGTTTCTTACTTTGTATAATTCCGCGTATTCATTCATAATAATTTTTCTTTTATACCTGATAGACCATCTTAAACTTAGCTTCACTCAAAAATGAAAAGAAAGCTGAAAAAAGCTGACCAGCTACTTATACTCGTACTGGCTTTTTTATTTATTCTCACCTATTTTTTATTTCAGATACAGGTCATAAAAGGTAATGAGTACAAAGAAATCGCAGAGAAGAACTACTTTCGGATCATAAAAAAACCTGCACGCAGGGGCATCCTGTACGACCGCAATATGCAGCCCCTTACAGAGAACATACCATCTCTTTCAGTTTATATTGATATAAAAGAAATTACTGATGCCGACAGCGTAGCGGCTTTCATTTCGACAAATCTTGGAGTTCCCGTAGAGGAAATTACCGAGCTCATCTACAAACACAGGTTCTTCAAATTTGCACCGGTTCTTGTTCGGGACAAAGTTGATATGGAAACTGCAATTAAACTTGAAGAGCAGTGCGAAGCACATCCAGCAGTTATTGTTAAGCCGGAAGCAATTAGGTATTATGATCTCAACTCACATTTTATTGGATATGTGGGGAAAATATCATCTGCCGAATACCAGCAGCACAAGGGAAGCGACTATTCTAAGACGGATTATATTGGAAAAGTGGGTCTGGAAAAATATTATGAAGCTGAACTAAAAGGAGAAAAGGGATACGATATCATTCAAGTAGATGCAACAGGTCATCCTCTCGGACTGATGAAGGAAAATACAGGAAAACAATCTCTTCCAGGCAAAGACTTTGTGCTTACGATCGACAAAAATCTTCAGGAAAAAATTGCTCGATTACTTCCCCAAGATACATCTGCAGTCGCTATTGTGATGAACTGTAAGATGGGTGGAGTGGTAGCAATGGTGAGCACCCCAGAATATAATCCCAATTATTTTGTCACAGGAATGAATGAGGATTATTGGAACCAGATAGTAGAGGATGAAAACAATCCTTTGCTGAACAAAGCGATGAATGCAACATACCCGCCGGGTTCAGTTTTTAAGCTGGTTGTAGCCGCCTATGCCTTGGAAAAGGACCTAGTTGAACCCTACGAAATTCTGGTAGATTGCAAAGGCGGTGTAGAATACGGAGGAAGATTTTTCGGTTGCTGGAAAAAGAAAGGTCACGGAAAAGTGAATCTTCTTGATGCCCTAAGAGAATCCTGTGATACCTACTTTTACAAGATCGCTGAAATGATCGATTTGAATGATTTTAAGAAATTTATTGAGGATTGCAATCTCCTGGAAAGCATTCCTGTTAATCAAATTCGCAGCAGAAGGGGCTTTTTTCCAACTTCTGAATGGTATGACAGAAATTATGGAAAATTGGGATGGACCAGGGGCAACCTGCTGAATCTTTGTATCGGGCAGGGCGAAGTGCTTCTCACACCATTATCATTAGCGTGTTTTTATGCCGGCATTGCCAACAACGGAATCGTTCACAGACCACATTTTGTAGATTATGCGATCCAGGACGAGATTATGGAGACCTTTAAATATCCTCAATTAAGACTCCCCATTTCCCAGAACACCCTTGATCTCTTGAAACAATCCTTATATGAAGCGGTCAATGCAAAGGGAAGAACAGGCGGTATGGCTCGAGTAAAAGATATAATGGTTGGCGGGAAAACGGGATCTGCAGAAAATTATTATGGAGATACCCATGCATGGTTCGTTGCAGTAGCGCCGATGAATGATCCAGAGATAGTCGTACTTATATTTGTGGAACAGGGCGGGTCCGGAGCTGACATTGCAGCAATACTTGCGGGTAAAATATTAGGATATTATTTTGATAAAGAACCGCTATTGAGATATTAGGGAAGGATGGTTAGTACATGAGCTGGATTTTTGGAATATTGAGAAAGAATAAACAAGTGGTCTTACCAAAGAAAGAATATTACCCATCCAGAAACAAGAATAAATTCTCGGTTGAAACCAAAGATTACTATTTCGCATGCGGAACCGGTCATAACAACAGTTTTTTCAAATGTGATCGGAAGAAAGATTCCGGCTGGATGGTCTGCGGAACGGGAATTTCGTACGAAGATAGTGCTTTCCACTTAATGGATTTTCATGATTGGGAAGTTTTTTTATCAAAGAAAAACAACAATATTCGTAACCTAAACGGACATTTTATAATTGTAGAATGGGAAAACTGCAACTTAAGAATAAGAAATGACCAACTCGGGATGCGAGATATGTTTTTTACACAAACTGATGAATATGTTGCATTTTCTACAAGATTAGACTGGTTGATTCCTTTAGTAGAAAAGCCAGAAATAGATTTTACGGTTTATGGCAGCACATGGTTGTATGTAAATTCCTTTAATTATAAATCTTTCGTTCGCAATGTCTTGCAACTAGGGCAGGGTGGAGAAGCAACGTTTAAAGGAAATAGATTTTCTAAAGTAAATAAACAATGGCTTCCTGAATTTACAAAAGCAGTGCCACAGAAAGGTTGTTTGGAACTCTTGTCCGAGTTATCAACCCTTGGTCTTAAACAAAATAAGCGATTGTTGTTTGGATTATCCGGCGGACTCGACTCAAGAGTGATTCTTTCTATTTTACTTAAAGAAGACATGAACAAATGGGAAACATATACATTTGGTGATTATAGTTTCCCGGATATAGTTATTGCTCAAAAAATAGCAGGAAAAATAGGATTTGAACATAGTACGATATCGGAGTTACTTCCACCAAAAAGCGAAGAAGTTGAAAGATTTACTGAATTCGTCCTTGAAACAAATACATTTATGAACGGATATTATTTTTATGAGCAGGATCATTATAAACATCTTGATAATAATCTTTTACTTATTGATGGGGGTCAGGGTGCTTTTTGTAGAAGAAACCATTCAAAGTATCTTTGGCTTAAAGGAAAAAAATATATAATTATGAGAGATGCCGAAGGTGTTCTGAGATATATCACCTTAAATAAACCAATGATATTCAACAAAGACACTGCACGGTTGATGAAGCAAGGAAGTATCCTTGAAATCAATGAAGTCTTTGATAACATGCCGAACATATCGGACATAGGGAGTGGAAATTGGGTGGACCTTTTCACCATACGCTATCATTGCTCAAACACAGGAGCCCTTACACAGTCTCGTCTGGATAATATAATCTACAATTATATGCCGATTTTTCAACCATCTTTTCTAAAAAGAATACTTTCTCTTCCGGTAAGTTTGAGAGCCTACAATAGAATCTATAGACATATATTGCAAAAAGGAAATTCAACACTACGACAGATTTCGATTGTGAAAGATATGAGCATAATTCCGTTTACCATGAATAACTATGTAACTTTTGTGTTGGGCAAGTTGTTCGAACGTTTCCAGAAAAGCCAAACAATAGATTATTCACAATTATTTCTTGTGAACAATAAGGAATATGTTATGGATACCCTTCAAAGTAGAGGAGTTAAAGAATATCCTTACTATGATTATAATAAAATTCAAAATCTTGTTGAAGGGTATTACCAAGGACAGAAAAGCTACTCGAAAAGTGTCCTTTGGTGGTTAACTTTTGATGTATGGAGAAAGAAGCTTCAGGATCATCAAATGAATACTTGATTGCCTAATTTGTTTTTTGAATTATTATATTAAATAATAGACGTGCAAAATTCTTGACATGGGAAGAAGATCAAAAATTTTTTACTTCCTACAGCGGGAATAGCTCAGTGGTAGAGCTCTACCTTGCCAAGGTAGAGGTCGCGGGTTCGAATCCCGTTTCCCGCTCCATTTTTTTCTGGCGACATAGCCAAGTGGTAAGGCAGGGGTCTGCAAAATCCTTATCCCCGGTTCGAATCCGGGTGTCGCCTCCAAATTTATTGCGTGCCGGAGTGGTGGAATTGGTAGACACAAGGGACTTAAAATCCCTCGGGCTTTTTGTCCGTGCCGGTTCAAGTCCGGCCTCTGGTACCATATTTAACCCGCCTTGTGCGGGTTTTTTATTATAAAATTTGACAAAAAATATCATACAAATTGAACTCATTTTCAAGAAAAAATATATATGTGGAGCGTGTTATGAAATTTACTCTTCTTGTGATTTTATGTGTGTGTATGATCATCCATCCGCTTGAAGGTGCATTCTTGCAGTATGCCCCCTCTGCAAAGATCGCAGCCCTTTCCGGCATTTCCCTGCTTGACGGTTCTGCCTCATGCCTGTTCCTTAATCCGGCAAATGTACAGCAGCAATTTTCAGCAACCACATCCTACATAATACCCTTTTCATTTAAAGGTGTCTCTTATAAAAATATAGCTCTCTCATATCGACTTGGAAGGACGACTATTGGTCTGGGCTACCAGGATTTTGGAAATGATATCTACAAGGAGCAGAGCATAATCTCAGCAGTAAATCTTCAAATTTTCTCACACTACTGGATGGGAGTCGGACTGCGCTATCTTTATGATAAGACAGAAACCTTTGACGCACAGAATTCTTATCAGGTCGATGTGGGCATACGCGCTGAATATAAGAATCTTACATTCTCAACATCATGCCTGAACCTGAACTTCGGGGAGTTGGAAAACGACCCGCTCCCTCAGGAAAATAGAACATTTATAGTTTACTCGATCGCCGGCAATCTGCATGCAGGATTTGGCTTTGTGAAAGAACTGGACTATGATGAATCATTTCGGATTGGCATTTCATACTATCCTCTCAAATATGCCGGCTTCTTCAGCGGATTTCATACGGTGCCGAATCAATTCACTGCGGGATGCGAATTCAGTTTTTCAAACATAAAGATTCAGTATGCGATAGAAACCCATCAATATTTAGACCCAACACATTATATCGCTATTCAATATGGGAAATAAGCTCATTTTTTGGGTTTTGGTTGCAGTAATTTTTGTAAGTCAACTCTGCGCCGAAGACACAGAAGAACAAATGGAAAAACTCTTTTCTTCAGAAGACGAAACCTATATTTCTACAGAACTGCAGCAACGTCTGGAATATCTTGAAAAACACAAACTCGACATTAACAGGGCGGATTATGATGAGCTTATTGAACTTCCATGGCTTTCTCCACAGGAGGTTGATGCCATCCTTCTTTATCGAAAAACACACACTATAACGAGCTGTAAAGCATTGCAAAAAGCAGGTATTTCCGAAGAGATCATCGAGGAGCTTCAGCCTTATATTTCATATCATCTACCTACGCCGGTTCATGTCATCACGCGGCAGAGACTGCAACTTAAAGACAACACAGACTATTGTTCTCCTTTGAAATTCTATCAGAAATATCAGGTGAACTGGCGAAATTTTTCATTATACTTCCTATCTCAAAAGGACGAAGGAGAAAAAGAGTGGCTTGATTATTGGAGCGCTACTTTGTATGCGAAAGATATTGGTTTTGTGAAAACATTCGCGGCGGGCAACTACAGATTGTCTTTTGGGCAGGGAATACTTTTTGCACCCAAATTGGCGCTTTCGAAAGGTGGAAATGCAACACACCAGCCAATCAAGCACTATCAGGATATAAAGCCCTATACATCGACCAATGAAGCATATTCGCTCTTCGGGGTTGCAGGAGATTTTTCTTTGTATAACATGCACATCATTCCATTTTATTCTGATTATGCACTTGATGGAATTGTTAAAAATGGCTGTATTAAAAGCATAGATATTACAGGATTTCACCGAAGTGGTACAGATCAGGATAAGAAGGATGCAATTCGGGAAAAACTTTACGGCGTACACATAAGCTACGGCGACCAAAACACATTTGGAATAACTGCATACAGAGATTTCTACAACCATCCCTTTTGTGACTCGACCAAAAAACAGTTTCAGAATCTCTATAGTGCGGATTATTATCTGAACTATAAAAATATCACCCTTTTTGGAGAAGGCGCACTTGCGAATGAGAAAAAGGCATTTGTTACAGTAGCACTCTGGCAGCAAGGGAATTTTGAGAACATTATCCTTTATAGAGATTATGAGAAAGATTTTCCTACCTTTCATGGCAATCCATTTCACGCCGGAGGAAATTTTGATAACGAGAGGGGATTATATTATGGCATTACTTATCGCCCCTTTGCACGGTCACGGCTGGATGTCTATTTTGATGTCTTTCGTTTTCCCGAAGAGAGCACCTACGGCAACCTCCCAATCTATGGCTTTGATTCCTTTGTGCAGTTCGACCAGAAGTGGATAGCTTCACGCATACGCCTGACCTATCATCACAAGCAGACCGAGCGATGGCGAAGTTTTAATGAAGTGAGCAAGCTCTATCAAGTGAAGAGAAACACTTGCAGGTGCGATTTTGTGCAAAAGATAAATGATAAGATCGAACTCAAATTTCGAGGGGAATTCACGTACCACCAATATACGAATACAGACAAATATGATGCCGGGGTTTTACTGTATCAGGAAGTTAAATATTTCATTACCCCCAAATTAAAGAACTACATCCGTTTCTGTCAGTATCATACAGGGGATATTATTTTGTATATGTACGAGAACGATCTGGACGGTATTATGCTCAACTCACAGTTCAAGGGAGATGGTGTTTTCGGGTATGTTCTCCTGAAATATGATATCGGCAACCATATTTCATTGCAGGTAAAATATGCCGAGAAAATCTGGAAAGAAACACTGATAAAAAGGTCAAGACAGATAAAATTTCAGGTAGAATCAAGCTTCTGATCGTCAGCTCGCAGCGGCATAGAAGTGTAATTTGATACAGGCAGATAGCAAAGTTTACTTCTATATATTAGCGGCAGGTGCGTTTATTTGCCACTTTTTTATTCGAAAAACTTGCCGAAATTTTCTCACTATATTACTCTATTACTATGTTTAGAGCACAAAAGCCACGAACTTCAACAGGAAGAAAACAGAGAGTTCCGATGCTCATCTGGGTGCTACTTCTTGCAGCAGCGATATTTGGTTTTCTTCAAACAAAGTATTGCCACAAGCAGCTCGATAAATATCTGGAAGTGCAGGATACGGTCAAGATCGAGACTGAAGCTCCAACCTATTGCCAGGTTTATTTTGAGGTTGAGAACAAAGCGAATTTTGAGATCAAAAGGCGTGTTATCATCAGAGTGTATCATAAAAACCTGGAGCTTGGTTCAAAGATGCTTTATGAGGTTTTCGAAGCAGGAAGGATAAAGGGATTTCTTACAACTATTGAATTTCAGGAAAAAGTACTCGAGGGCAGTGAAAAGATCGACGAAGTATCTGTCCGATTTTATGATTAGGCACAGCACTAATCTGCCGGAAAAGTAATTTTAAAACTGCACTCATCATCACCCGGGAAATACTTTTTCATCCTTCAATCTAAACGTGTTTTTGAATGAGATAAAAAAATTCGCCACAAGGGCGGATCGGGTTTTTTTATTTTTGGTGTAATTAAGATTTTATCTATTGAACTCTTCAAAAGTGTCCATATATTTTTTCAGAATATTTGCTCTGCTGTGATGGCGGAGTTTTTCTTTTGCCTTTTCTTCGATCTGGCGGACACGTTCACGCGTGATATCAAAAATATGCCCAACTTCTTCGAGGGTACGTGGGGTTTGATCCCCGATTCCGAAGCGTAGCTTTATCACCCGGCGCTCCCGTTTTGAAAGCGTGGAAAGCACTGCCTCAACCTGCTTTCTGAGTAGGGTTCTCTCTGCTATTTTTTCCGGCGAGATCATATTATCGTCCTCGATGAAATCGCTAAGTGTAGTGTCTCCGTCTTCATCGCCAACCGGCTTGTCAAGCGAGACAGGGTGTCTTGCCACGTTCATAATAGTTTTTACTTTCTCAACTGGAAGATCCAGTTCTTGTGCTATTTCTTCGGGATAGGGTTCACGACCAAGCGCCTGCACCAGCTTGTTGTGGGCACGGTTCACTTTATTGATCGCCTCAGCCATATGCACGGGCACGCGGATTGTGCGGGATTGATCGGCGATCCCTTTTGTGATTGTCTGGCGAATCCACCATGTAGCATAGGTTGAAAATTTATAACCTTTGTGATAATCGTATTTTTCAACGGCACGAATAAGTCCGATATTTCCTTCTTGAATAAGATCAAGGAAGCTTAGTCCGCGGTTATTATATTTCTTTGCAATGCTGATCACCAGGCGAACATTTGCTTTTATGATATCATTTTTTGCCAGTTCCTTTTCATACTGTGCTTTGCGAATGTCCTCCATGAGACGCTTGAGCTCTTCTGCGGTCATGCGGGTTTCAAGCTCCACTCTGCGGATCTTCCTTCGGTTGTTCTTAATTTTACGCAGCGCATCCATGAAAATGTGAGGATCAATACCCGTGAGTTCTGCAACTTCATTGAAATCTCCTTTCCCTTTTTCTGCTTTTCTGCCCAGAGTACATATCTTTGCTGTGCTGTATCCCTTGATTTTGCTTACTGCATTGATGCGTTTAAGGCTCACGTTTATTCTGCCCAGAAGGCTGTTAATTCTATAAATTAAGCGACGGATCATCATTTCAGTGAAATACATCTCTTCAAAAAGTCCAATTAGCTTATCTCGGTTTTCTTTGATCTTATCGCCAACTGTTTGGGTTTTACTGAATCGTTTAGAGGGTTTCTTGTTGATGATCTTTTCAATTTCGTCAGAGTATTCAAGAGCTTTTGTAGTTCGCTCGTCAAGAAGATTTATAAGGCGTTCGTTATTTTCTTTATCAAACCAGCTACCGAATTCGATCTTTAATATCTGATCTATTTTGATCTTGCCCTCACGGTAGCGTTTGATAATATTTTGAAATTCACAGAGACTACTTCCGCAATTAAGGGTCATTTTATCAATGATCGCCTGAGCGTCCTCGATCCTCTTTGAAATATGGGCTTCTTCCTCTGGTGTGAGTAAAGGAACTTTTCCCATATCCTTCAGGTACATTCTGACAGGATCATCGTAAAAGCTTATTTTCATGGATGCTTTTTTGGGTTTCGTGGCATACTTTTTCTTGCGAATACCGCCCTTCATGGTCTCATCAAGAATTTCGAGCCCGGCATCCTTTAATTCATGAAAAATATCATCTATTTTATCTAAAAAAATCGGATTATCGGGAAGCAATTGATTTATTTCATCATAGGTGATGAAACCCTGCTCATCCCCACGCTGTTTTAATTCTTCAATAAATTCGCTTATCGTCTTCATAAAGTCTCAGGGCTATCACACAAATACTTAGCTCAAAAGTTTCTTTACAGTACCGCCCTTAAAGTCCTTCTTTAATTGATTTATTTTATGCTTAATAGCTTTCTTTTCTTGAATCTTTTCTTCATTATCAGTATGTTTTATAATATATTCATTAAGCGTTTCTAAGTCAACATTTAACTTTCGTATTTGCAAGCCGACCAGCATTTTTTCAAAAGAGCTGCGGGTGAAGGGTATCTCGTTGAATAATAGATCTGATATGAAATCTGCATCCTGGGGCTCAAAGTAATCCATGAGTTGGGCGCCTTTCTCAGTAAGAATATCGGGAATTTCTTTGGTTTTTATAAGAGCAAACAGCTTCTTGATAAGGGGATGTGTGAAATAATCAACCTCGATATCGTCGAAATATTCTTCACATTGTTCAGGATGAGAAAGGATAAGATTCATAATATTTTTCTCTTCATGATAAGAATCAACGTGAAGATTTAGCGGCGTTTTGGGCTTCCATGATCTTTTCTTAAGCGCTTGCACCGCCCTGAATATATTTGTTTCACTTACTTTGAAAAGATTGGCACACTCCTGAACATAGAGCTCTTTCTGAACAGGATTTACAATGAGATCGAGGCAGGGTATGATATCGTCGAGAGCTCTTTTTTTATTTTCAAGATTTTTCTCGGCATGTCTTATTTCATAAATGAAATCATAAAAATTCTTTGCATCGTCTATATAGTCCCGAAGAGCACTTGCGTCATGATCATCGAGGAAGTCATCAGGATCGGTATCTGGAGGAAGGATTATGAGCTTTGGGAAAACAGATTGGGCAATAAATATGTTGATAGCACGCACTGTAGCTTCTTTGCCGGCGCTGTCGCTGTCATATAGAACATAAATATTTTTTGTATATCGGGAAAGAAGCTTGACCTGTTCTTCGGTAAGCGCAGTTCCCAGACTTGCCACCACGTTTGTAAATCCATAATGCCAGAGCTTGATCAGGTCGATATTGCCTTCTACTAAGAAAACGGAATCCTTTTTAATTATCGAATTCTTCGCCTGATACAATCCATAAAGATGTTGCCTTTTTTGAAAGATCGGGGTTTCCGGCGAGTTCAGATATTTGGCACCACGGTCGTCCCCTTCTTTATAAATTCTGCTTCCAAAGGCGATCACCTTGCCGTCTGAACTATACACCGGGAACATGATCCTTTCAAAGAATTTATCTCGGGGTTCACCATTTGTGCCCGTGAACAAGCCGCTCTTATTGAGAGCTCTCTCTGAAAACCCCTTTTTGTTCAGGTGATTATAAAGACCGGAATGGGTTTTCAGCGCCAGTCCAACCTGAAAGGTCTTAATGTCTTCATCGGAAACATTTCGTGATTGCAGATAGGCAAGCCCTTCATTTTCTTTGGTGGTCAAATTATTATAATAGTAACGCAGCGCAGATTCATAAATTCCATAGAGAGAGTTATATAAACTCTTTTCTTCTTTGGATTGTTCCCGATAGACCGGGAGTTTTATTCCGACTCTATCAGCAAGTTTTTTTACCGCTTCGTTAAAGGTGATCTTTTCATATTCCATAAGAAAGGTAAAGACATTTCCACCTTTTCCACACCCGAAGCATTTGAATATTTGCAGGCGTGGAGAAACAGTGAATGAGGGCTTTGTTTCATTATGGAAGGGGCATGGAGCTTTGTAATCTGCACCACTCCTTTTCAGGGGCACATATTCCCCGATCACATCTACAATACTGTTTGCAGAGCGTATATCTTCGAGAAGTGTCTGGTCGTATCGCATGACTTTTATTTAATGACCATTAAATTTTGTGCAAGTTTCATGTACATAGTTGGTACACGAATTGTTTTTCCCTCAACCTGGGAATTAGAATACTATTCCTTTGTTTGATTCTTTAATAATCTGTCTTGCGCCCGTATAAACAATTTTATAATGACCGTTATATTTATTATGTGAGAAACGAGGATGTCCGCCATGTTCAAGCTTTATGAGTCCCGAACCATCACTATTCATTATTTTAATGTTTCCAAAAACTATTTTTGATCCATCTGAAGAGATCATTGGTGAACCACCCTCCGCCAATTTTGTGATACCTGTTCCATCTCCATTTATTATAAAAATATCATTGCTAACATAAAAAACAATTTTTGTTCCATCTGCTGAGATTGAAGGAAAAGTATATCCAACATAACCTTCGTATAGAAGGGTATTATTGGTACCTTCAACGTCTATGGAGTATAATCCGCGGGGTAGTCCTGCATACTTGTAGAATATTGTACTGCCATTTACATTAAATATATGGTAACTATAAAGATAATATTTTGTTGAATTGGAAATAATTTTTCTTTTATTTGCGCCATTTGTATCCATAATATAAATTGAATTAATACTATCCTGTCTTGTAGTGTACACAATTTTGCTTCTGTCAAAAGAAAAATGAGGATACCCTTCCTGCACATCGGGGGTATTTGTAAGATTCTGTAAGTTTGTGCCATCTATATCCACGATATAAATATCACCGGACGCAAAGGCAATTTTTGTGCCATCAAGAGAAAGAGAAGGTAGTGTGGAATCTACGGAAATGGAGTCAACTATTGTTTTTTTGTCTGTTCCGTCAGTATTCATAGAACAAATTTCGCTTCCATCCCAACAGGTAATTATTCTTGAATCATCAGGTGTAAACTGGACATTATCTGAGTTCCCATCAACTAGATGTGTTACATTGCTGCCATCATCATCCATAATAAAGATGGCACCCACCCATTCTGGTTCATCATAAGGGGATTCGGAACAACAACATAAGAGACATAACAACGAAATAATTAAGAGTATATTTCTCATACGTTTCCTTCATTACTAAATCATAGATAACTTCATAATAAGTATTTTTACATTAATAACACCGTGGTCACGCCATCTCCGCCTTCCTGGAGCGGGGCTGAGACAAATTCTTTGATGCGCCGGTCATGCTTTAAATGTTCCCAGATCTTACGCCTGAGCTGACCGGAGCCCTTTCCGTGCAAGATTCTTACTTTTGGATAATTAAGCAGTATAGCTTTGTCAAGATACTTGTCCAATTGTATGCGCGCTTCGTCGAAAGTTAAGCCCATAAGATTGAGCTCGAAAGCAAAATCATGGTCGATATCAGCATGAATAGAAATTTCCGCATCTTCCTTATGTTCAGCGAGCTCTTTGCCTTTTGGAATTTCGTAGAGATCAGCTTTTTTGACATTGTAGGTAAGTCCTTCAGCAAGAACACGAGCAGTATTTTTTTCAACAGAATGAACTTTCCCAACCAGCTTCAAAGGTTTGATGTAAACCTCTTTACCTACAATGATTTCTTTTATCGGGACGAACTCGATATCAGAGAGCTCGTCCTGGTTTTTTTCAATTGCAGTTCTTTCTTTTGAGATTCTGTTTTTAACGTCATGTACTTTGGCATGATCTATATTTTTTTCAGCCCTAAACTGTTTTTTTAGTTCTTCAATTTCATGATCAAAATCTTGCTGCAGCTGCGACAGGTATTCCTCGGATTCATGGAGCGCTTTCTGCTTTCGTTCTTTTTCAATTTCCTTCCAGTTTTGCTCTTTTTTGTTTAAAGATTCCAATTGCTGTTCAAGAAGCCTATTCTTCAAATCGAATTCATATATTTTCTGCGAAAGATGAATTCTCTGCTGCTCGGTTTTTTTCAGAAGCTCGCTCAATTGCAGGCTTTTCTGATCAATAAGTTCCCGGGCACGTGCCACAATATTTTTGGGAGAATGATATTCCATTGCAATGTCCAGGGCATAGCTATTTCCCGGAAAGCCGAGGTCGAGCCGGTAGGTGGGCTGCAGTTTCTCCTGATCGAACCGCATCGAAGCATTTTCACAAAGTGGATGTTCCGATGCAAAGATCTTGAGTTTATTCAAATGAGTGGTAATGATCAATTTTGATTTTTTTGCGATTAACGCTTCCATTACGGATTGGGCAAAGGCAGCTCCTTCTTCTGGATCGGTGCCGGTTCCAAGCTCGTCAATGAGCACGAGCGACGATTCATCGGCTTGGTCAAAAATAATATTCAGCTTCTTTATGTGCGAGGAAAAAGTGCTGATAGAATCCTCGATGGACTGTTCGTCATTGATATCCGTGAAAAACGAAGTGAACATTCCGATTTGGGATTCATCTACAGGTATCATCAAACCCGAAAGTGCCATCATTGTAAGAAGTCCAGTTGCTTTCAGCGTAACGGTCTTTCCGCCTGTGTTTACGCCGGAAATGACAATTCCCCTGAATTCATCTCCTATATGCAAAGAGAAAGGGATGATCTTTTTGGGATCTTTTATGCTATTGAAAAGAAGTGGATGTCGGGCGTTTTTTAAACTCAGCTGTGTTTCTTCGATAATAAAAGGCATGTGCGCATGAATAGTTCTGCAATAGAGCGAGCATGCATTGAGAAAATCGATTTTCTGAAGAATGGTAAGATTTTGCCGCAAATCATCTTTTTGATTCCTCAGCTCATTATAGAGTTCGGTGAGTATCCTATGAATTTCCTGCTTCTCTTCTTCGGAGAGCGTATTTAGAGAATTGTTGAGTTCCATTACCGAAAGAGGTTCCACATAGAAAGATGCGCCGGTTTTTGAGCGTCCGTGCACAATGCCCTTCATTTGCGTGACGCCACCTTCACGAACAGGGATCACATAACGCTCATCCCGAAAGGTTACGACCTTATCCTGAATAACATTCTCGTAATCTTTCTTCTCAAGAATGCTCTCAAGTTCGGAATATATACGCTTTCTGGTCTTTTGCCTGTTTTTTCGGATCGAAGATAGCATTGGGCTTGCAGTATCTTTGATCTCACCACCGGCATCGAATATCTTGTCAAACCGTTTTTCCAGCTCTTTCATTTCGATGAGGGCAGATACAATTGAATGAAGTTTTGGAAAATCTTCCTTAGTGATATCTTTATCCTTCTTTAGCGTGTTCGAAATGCGGATATTGCTTCCAAACATAAGAAGTTCGTCGATGGAGAATTGCTCGTATCTATCAAAATGCTCAAAAAGAATTTCCGTATCTTCAAGCCCGGAAAGAGCGAAATGATGGTTTTGCTCGAGGTAGTCAAAAATATCCTGAAGCTCAGAAAGTTTCTTTTCTATGAGCGCTTTCTCTCCAAGAGGGGCAAGTTCTTTTACAAGCCGTTCTCCAAGTGGAGAGATACAATGAGCAGAGATCAACGCTTTAACTTTGTCGAATTCCAGCTCTTCAAGGGCGGTTTTCATGAAAGTGGAGAAATGGCGTCCGTTACGTCCTTTTTGAGCTTATATCGCAGCTTTAAAAGTTCCTGATAATAGATGTTTTCACGGATCTGGGAATCGAGCTTGGTCGCTTCGAGAATTCGCGCGATCTTCTCGTTGTTCCATTCCACAAAAGCTGCATTTGTAATTGTTGTTTGTGTTTGTTCCGGAATGGGGAGTATTTGTACGAAGAGCGAGAGCAGAAAGATCACGATCATTGCCTGGAAGCAGCCAAGAATAAACCCGAGTAGTCTGTCCAGAAAGCTCAAATGGAGCACTTCTACCATTCTTTTTAGGATTTTTACGATGACGGCAATGATGGCCATCACTACCAGAAAGAATAAAACTCCGCCCAGTATATTTGATGTCTTTACCGAAAAATGGAAGCTGTTCTGAAAGAAGACGGAGGATGTCGGACCCAGTTTTATTGCGAGGATAAGCGCGATGATCCAGCCGATGAGCCGGGCGCTTCCTTTGATGAATCCTGATATAAAACCAAAGCCCCCGAAAATAAGTATAATTCCGAGGGCAATGATATTAATAATATCCATTGAGTTTTACGTAAAATTATCGAAACACATTATCGCGAACGATATCTGAAACTATTACGTTTAAGTTTACGTAAAGTTGCATTGAGCTCTCTTCGCTTTTTATCGCTGGGCTTCTCGTAATAGCGGTTCTTCTTGATATCAGAAAGAACGCCCGATCGCTGCACTTTTCTATTGAAGCGGCGAAAAGCACCTTCAAAGCTCTCGTCTTTACCAACTATCACTTTAGTCACTAAGTATCACCTCCGGTAAATTTATTTAAAAAACAAAACTGTGATTTTCTATGTCAATCTTTGCGATGATATTTTATTATAAACTATATACGGCGAGGGCTTTTGCAAAGGGGAAACTACAATTTTATTCCACGATTTCCACACTCTCAATAATAATATCCTGAAGTGGTCTGTCTGCCGGATTGGTATCAGCCACAGAGATAGCATCGACGATATCTATTCCCTCGATAACTTCTCCAAAAACAGTGTATTCTCTATCAAGGATGGGGTAGCCGCCAAGTGTTTTATATATCTCTCTCTGTTCGTCAGTGTATTCGAAACCTCTTCTCCCCTCGACCATATCAAGCTCGTCTTCAGTCCACGGGCGTCCTACAACGATATAGAACTGTGAGCCGGAAGAGCGTTTTTGTGGATTGAACTGGTCTCCCTGGCGTGCAGCAGCAAGAGCCCCCTTTTTATGAATAAGGTCTTTGCGGAATTCGGCAGGCACGGTATAACCGGGACCGCCTACACCAAGCTGTTTTTTAGGAGCAGAATCTTTTGAATCGGGATCACCGCCCTGTATCATAAAACCTGCAATAACTCTGTGGAAAAGCGTGCTGTCATAGAAACATTCCTCGACCAATTTAAGAAAGTTATCTCTATGCTGCGGTGTGTCATTATAGAGCATTATTGTGATGTCGCCATAATTTGTGTGCATTTTTACTATCGGGTCTTTCATGATCTCCTCTTCGGCTTGTTCGCTATCCTCTGCAAGAAGGAATCCGCTGCCGATAAGCAGGACCATCAAGATAAAACTTGTCAGAAATAATTGAAAGATCTTCATTGCTGATTAACTCCTTTTCATTATGATTGGGTTCTTTATGAATGCACGGCATATGATGTCAATTTTTACAAATTATGATCCGGAACAGGAAAAAGTTGACAGCTTCGACACGTTCGAATTGTCACATCTGAATCTGCAATAAACAGAGTATCTATGAATATAAATGTAAAATGTAAGATATTGGAAACAGAAGAAGAATTTTCCACGTGGAATGATTTTGTTGCCTCTACCCGGGAGTGCCCGATCATTCAGTCCTATGAATGGGGAGAATTCAAACGAATTTCCGGCTGGGTGCCGATCCGAATTGCTGTTTTTGAGAACGGCAGGATCGTTGGCGGCATCTCAATGCAAAAGCGGGGAATTCCCTATATTGGCAAATGCCTTATCTATGCGCCACGCGGTCCGGTTATCGATGTAAAAAAACGCGAGTACTTTTCTGTTTTGATGAATAAAATTGCCGAAATTGCAAAGAAGCATAATGCCATTGTCCTGAAAATTGATCCTGAAATTGATGAAGGCGACGAAACTGCACTTGATATTTTACATGAACACAATTTTCAATTTGTGAAAAAGCAAATCCAGCCGCGTGCTACATATTTTCTTGACCTTACACGATCTCTCGATGATATTCTTGCAAGGTGTGAATCAAAAACCCGATATAATATGCGGCTTTCAATAAAAAAAGGAGTTGAAGTACGAGAGGAAACTTCGCTGGAAGGCGCTCGGAAATTTTATGATATTTATGAAACAACCGCCAAACGCGACGCCTTCATCATACATAATTTTGATTACTACAAGAGAGTGATCGGGCTCATGGCAGACAAAGGAATGGTGCATCTTTTCCTTGCTTATTATGAAGATGTGCCGGTTGCCGGAGTGTATATTTATGCATTCGGTCACAAAATATGGTATATGTACGGTGCTTCATCAAATGAGTATCGGAACGTCATGCCGAACCATGCATTGCACTGGCATGTGATTCGGTGGGCAAAGGAGCAGGGCTACAAAACCTATGACCTCTGGGGAGTACCGGCACATCCTCACGAAGGGCATCCGCTCTATGGCGTGTATCGTTTCAAAAAAGGATTTGGCGGAGAGTTTAAAAAATTCATCGGCATGCACGATCATGTGTTCAAGCCCTACTGGTATAAGCTTATGAACAGCGGGATCAAAACGTATGTCTCACTACGCAGTCTGATAAAAAAGGGAAAGATCTCCGATTCTCTGGAAGAATAATGAAGCTACAAGCACTTCTTGATTCGCTGGAAAATTATACAGTTCTTACGAATGCAATCCTGCAGGATGTCGAAATATCAGGAATCTCATTTGATACAAGAACAATGCAGGAAGGAGACCTGTTTGTTGCCATAAAAGGCGTTGATGCGGACGGGCATAGATATATACAAAAAGCGACTGGAAAGGGTGCTTCTGCGATTGTTGTTGAGAGCGAAACTCAAATTCCTGAAAATATTATTCCATTCATAAAAGTCATGAATTCGAGAAAAGCATTGTCCCGGCTCGCTGCCGCATTTTATGATTTTCCTGCGAGAAAGCTCAAAGTTATCGGCGTGACTGGCACGGATGGCAAAACAACAACCTCGACGCTCATTCATCATATCTTAAATGAAGCAGGGCATAAAGCGGAACTCATCACCTCGATAAATGCGATAATAGGTAATGAAGTTTTCGAAACAGGGTTTCACACCACGACACCCGATGCAATCTCAATTCAAAAATATCTTACTCAAATGGTGGCGGCAGGTTCGGAGTATGCGGTGATAGAAACCTCCTCCCACGGGCTCGCACAGTACCGAGTGGAAGCATGTGAATATGATATTGCAGTGTTGACAAATATTACTTCCGAGCATCTTGATTACCATAAAACGCGAGAGGAATATATCACAGCAAAAGCTCATTTGTTCGAACTGCTTTCATCTTCATATAAAAAGAATAACATTTCCAAAATAAGTGTGCTAAATTATGACGATCCATCATACAGTACATTTAGAAATTATGATGCTGATCACCATTTCTCATTCGGGTTGAGCAATAAAGCAAATTTTTGGGCGGATGAAATTTCAGTTGATGGAACCCTGTTGCAATTTACTGTCCATACTCCAGAAGAAAAGTTCCGAATCACAAGCCGGTTTGTTGGCGAGTACAATGTGTACAATATACTTGCTGCAATTGCTGTTGCCTGCTCACAAAAAATCTCCAAAGAAAAAATTATCCAGGCAATAGGATCGTTGCAACACATAAAAGGAAGAATGGAGCTTATTCCTCATAAGCAAGGGGATTTTACTGTTATCATAGATTTTGCCCATACTGCAAATGCGCTAAAGCAGGCACTTCAGGCGGTTCGTGCATTTACAAAGAATCAGATTCATGTTGTCTTCGGCAGTGCAGGACTGCGGGATATTCAAAAACGAAAGGAGATGGGAATTGTCGCAGGAAAGCTTGCAGACAAGATTTACATTACTGCAGAAGATCCGCGTACAGAATCCGCAGAAATGATCATAGATGAAATCGCAATGGGATGCCAACAGGCAGGAAGAGAAGAGGGGAAGGATTTTTATAAGATATCAGATAGAGAAAAAGCCATCGAAAAAGCGATTCTTTCGGCGCAAGATGGAGACACTGTCATTACCTGCGGAAAGGCGCACGAAACCACAATGTGTTACGGAACGCAAGATCAGCCATGGAGCGAATATAAGGTCGTGCAAAATGCCCTTGCAAAGCGAGCATTAATGTTGACAGAGAATTCGGCAGATAAAAAAGAGTAGACTATGATAATTGGTATTGGCACAGACCTTGTTGAAGTTGAACGAATCAAAAAAGAGTTAGCTTCCCATGGTGAAAAATTCACAGGTATGCTCTTCACAGAGAGCGAGAGGACCTATTGCACCAGAACAGACAAAGTTACTATTCAGGCACAATGTTTTGCAGCCCGTTTTGCAGCGAAAGAAGCATTTCTGAAAGCTCTTGGTTCGGGTTTACGCGGCGGGCTTAGCTGGAAGGATGTAGAAGTGATAAATAACGAGCATGGAAAGCCGGATTTGCTTCTAAAAGATACAGCACAAAAGATCTGCAAGGATGCAGGCATAAACCGTGTGCATGTATCATTGTCACACACAAGGAAGAATGCAACTGCAGTTGTAATATTAGAAAAAAATAAATTGAAATCGGAGGAATAAATGGAAAAGATCCTTGTCACTGGAGCAGTAGGACAAATTGGCTCTGAATTAACAATGGCATTACGAAAGAGATATGGTAATGATAACGTGGTTGCTGGCTTCCACAGAACAAAACCCGGAGAAACCCTCAAAAATTCCGGGCCTTGTGAAATGGTTAACTGCACCAATATCGAGCAGGTAAAGGATGTTGTCAAAAAGTACAATATAGACACAATTTACCACCTTGCGGCGATCCTCTCTGCTGTTGCCGAAGCAAAACCGAATCTTGCATGGAACGTGAACATCAATGCCTTGTATAATGTGCTGGAAGTAGCACGCGAACATGGTTGTGCTGTTTTCACCCCCAGCTCGATCGGTGCATTCGGAGAATCCACACCACTCGACAACACACCGCAGGATACGATCCAGAGACCGAGTACCATGTACGGCGTAACCAAAGTTGCCGGAGAATTGCTCTGCGACTATTATTTCAAACGATTCGGTGTGGATACGCGAGGTGTTCGATATCCCGGTATTATCTCAAACGAAACATTGCCCGGCGGCGGCACAACTGATTATGCCGTAGAGATATATTATGAAGCGATCAGAAACAAGAAATACACCTGCAATCTCGGCAAGGGAACGTATCTGGATATGATGTATATGCCCGATGCGATCAAAGCGGCAATAGACCTTATGGAAGCTGATCCTGCAAAATTGATCCATAGAAATGCCTTCAATGTGACCGCCATGAGCTTCCCTCCGGAAATGATCGCAGTAGAGATAAAGAAATACATTCCGGAATTCACAATGGATTATGATGTTGATCCTATCCGCCAGGCAATTGCTAATTCCTGGCCAAATTCCATGGATGATTCTGCAGCCCGTGAAGAATGGGGTTGGAAACCGGAATACGACCTCAGGAGAATGACGAAAGATATGATAAACGTGCTCACGGAAAAGTTAAGAGTGAAGACTTAAGGGTGAAATCGAGTATCGCTGCTGAAAAAAGTTATGGTTTTGCAATCAGGACTATTAATCTTTATAAATATCTTATTGAAAGGAAGGATGAAAGAATTCTTTCTAGGCAGCTTCTCAGAAGGGGAAAATCAATAGGTGATAATATCGAAAAGGCACTTGGTGCCCAATCTATAAAGGATTTTTTTGCAAAATTATCCATTTCTTACAAGGAAGCAAGAGAAACTCATTATCGCATTCGACTACTCAGGAATACTGGATATTTACAAAGCGATGAAGTGGATTCTATTTTGCAGGATTGTAAAGAACTCTTTAAAATTATCGTTAGTATAAAGAAATCATAAGAAAATAAAGAAAAAGAATATACAAAAGAATGAAGAAAACTCTTAATTCAATTTGGAGGTACTATGTCTAATATGGGACACTATGAAGACAGGGTTAGAAATTTCGATTGGTCAATAGCTGAAAATGAACTTGACTACAAGGATGGTGATGTCATAAATATCGGCTGGTACTGCACAGACCGCATCTGCGAGATTGGTAAAGCCGATAAAATGGCGCTCATTTGGGAAGGGCATGGAGATATGCAGAAAACCTATACCTTTGACGAGCTCCGCATTGCTACAAATACAATTGGCGCATTTCTTCGTGAGATCGGTATAGAAAACGGCGCCCGTGTGTGCCTGTTCATGGATAAAATTCCTGAACTCTACATCGGTTTTCTCGGCGTTCTGAAGATTGGAGCGATCGCACAGCCACTTTTCTCTGCATTTGGAGATGAATCTCTGCTTATCCGTCTGGAAAATGCCGAAGCAAAAGCGATCATAACCCAGCGCAAGCATGTGGGGAAAGTGCGAAAAATATTGGAAAAAACACCCTATCTGAAACATATAATTATAGTTGATTGGGATGGCAAGAAACCACTAAAAGAAAGAGAAATTACCTTCAGTCTGGAAGAAGCAGAATCGGTGGAAAAACTAGATATCTATCCGACTAAAGCAGAATCGCCCTCTGTACTGCATTACACGTCCGGCACAACAGGACAGCCCAAGGGCGTCAAGCATGTTCATTATTCCTTGATCTCCCAGTATCTCACTACCAAGTGGGCGCTCGACCTACAGGATGATGATATTTACTGGTGTACTGCTGATCCCGGGTGGGTAACAGGAACTTCATACGGCATTATCGGTCCATGGAGCATGGGCGTCCCCCAGTGCGTGCTAGACCAAGGATTTTTTGCAGAGAACTGGTACCGCTTTATAGAGAAGCATAAAATCACGATTTGGTATTCTGCACCAACCGCGATCCGTTCCCTTATGAAAGCGGGAGATGAGATCGTGAAACAATTTGATCTCTCGTCGCTGCGCTACCTTGCAAGCGTGGGCGAACCCCTGAATGCTGAGGCGGTTATCTGGTCAGAAAAAGTTTATGGGCATGCCTTCCACGATACTTATTGGCAGACAGAAACCGGCTCAATGATGATCTGCAATTATCCTGATATGAAGATCAAACCCGGTTCAATGGGAAAACCATTCCCTGGTATTACTGCTACAGTTTTAAACCCAAAAACTTATGAACCATGGGAAGAATCTGGTAAGATTGGACTTATTGCTTTTAAACCTGGATGGGCAGCAATGTTAAGAACTTACTGGAGAAATGAGCAAACTTTCAAAACCAAATTTAAAAATGGCTGGTATATTTCTGGTGACCGAGCAAGAATTGATAAAGATGGATATTTCTGGTTTGTGGGAAGAGATGATGATGTGATAAATACTGGCGGGCATCTTGTAAGTCCCTTCGAGGTAGAATCAGCGCTTCTTGAACATGAAAGCGTGGCTGAATCAGCAGTAGTGTCCAAACCCGATGAGGTCAATATGGAAGTGGTGAAAGCATTCGTTACACTTAATCTCGGGTATGCACCGAATCCCGACACAGAGCTAAAGATCATGAACTTCATCCGTAAGAAGCTCTCTCCTCTGGCAATGCCCCAGGAAATCGAATTTGTTGACACCATACCCAAAACCCGCAGCGGTAAGATCATGCGTCGTCTGCTCCATGCAAAAGAATGGGGCGAAGAGATTGGTGACACTTCAACCCTTGAAGACGATGAATAAAAATAATTACTAACCGCAGAGTTCACTGAGTTCGCAGAGATGAATCAAAAAGATAGACTTAATAAAATAACCGAAAAAATTATTGGCATCGCAATAAATGTTCATCGTGAACTAGGCACAGGACTTCTTGAATCTGCCTATGAAGCTTGTTTGTTTTATGATTTTATTACAAACTGATATGAAAGTTGAGCGACAGAAGCCACTTCCTGTTGTCTATAAAGGGGTAAAACTTGATTGTGGGTATTGTTTAGATTTACTTATTGAGAATGAAATTATTGTAGAAATCAAGTCTGTTGAAAAACTTCTACCAATCCATAAAGCACAGTTGCTTTATTATCTTAAGATATCGGGTTGTAAAGTTGGGTTATTAATAAACTTTAATGTTGGACTATTAAAAGATGTAATTATAAGAGTTGTTAACAATTTTCCAGATTCTCAGCGCTCTTTGCGTTTTCAGCGGTTTAAAAATAGAAAAATTTAACAAAGGAGAAAAAAATGGAAGACATGAAAGATATCGTCCTCGAGTATGTGATCGAAGAATATCTCGAGGATGAAGACGAAGAGCTTACCTATGACACTCCGCTTATCTCAGGCGGAATCGTTGATTCATTCTCAATGGTCTCGCTCAAGCGTTTCGTTGAGAACAAGTACAACATCTCCATACCTGACGATAAAGCGACACCTGAAGCCTTCGATACCGTCGAAAGCATCGTTGAACTGGTGAAAAAGTATATCAACTAAAACCCTTTGAGCCGTGAGGATATCCCCTCGGCTCATTATTTTAATTTTAATAAGGAGTTACATAATGGCTTTTAGTGAAAAAATCAGAAATATCTACAAAGAAGAGTTGAAGGGGATTGAGGAAGCCGGAATCTTCAAAAAAGAGCGATACATCCACTCGCCCCAGGCAGCGGACATCGAAGTGGAATTCCCAAAAGGTTCATCTCTGAAAAAAGTGATCAATATGTGTGCAAACAACTATCTCGGGCTCTCAAGCCACCCGGAGGTGATAAAAGCTGCACATGAAGGGTTAGACAGCCGTGGTTACGGAATGTCCTCTGTGCGCTTCATCTGCGGAACTCAGGATATTCATAACGAACTGGAAAGAAAGGTCACTGAATTCCTCGGAACCGAGGATACAATCCTTTTCCCGTCCTGTATGGATGCAAATGCAGGTGTCTTCGAAGCAGTGCTCGGCAAAGAAGATGTCATGATCTCCGACCGACTTGTGCACGCCTCGATTATTGACGGTATCCGCCTTGCATCCGCTGAGCACGACACCTTTAAGCACTCTAATATGAAGCACTTGGAGAAAAAACTCCAACTCCACTCTGACAAATGTAGAAGAGTGGTCATTACGGACGGCGTGTTCTCTATGGACGGCGACACAGCAAAACTCGATGAAATGGTTGCACTTTGTGAAAAATACGATGCAATGCTCTTTGTGGACGACTCCCACGCGTCGGGCTTTATTGGCAAAACAGGGCGCGGCACTCATGAAAAGTGCGGAGTGGTAGGCAAGATAGATATTATCACCACAACCTTTGGAAAAGCTCTTGGTGGTGCGTCCGGCGGATGTGTGTCCGGCAGAAAAGAGATCGTGGAGATGTGCAGACAAAAAGCACGTCCCTACCTTTTCTCAAACACGATTGCTCCTGTGGTCGTTGCAGGTGTGATGAAGGTCTTTGACATACTTTCTGCAAGCACAGAGCGGAGAGATAAGCTTGAAGCGAACAGCACATACTGGCGCAAAGGACTGGAAGATGCAGGTTTTGTGCTACAGCCCGGCGATACACCCATTGTGCCTATTATGCTCTTTAATGCAAAACTCTCTCAGGACATTTCCAATGATCTCTATGAGAAAGGTATTTATGCGATCGGATTCTTCTTCCCTGTGGTAGCCAAGGGACAGGCACGTATCCGAACGCAGATCTCTGCAGGACACGAGAAGCACCATCTTGACAAATCCCTCGGAGTATTTATCGAAGTGGGTAAGAAGTACGACATTCTCGGAAAGACCAAGCAAGAGATCATTGAGATGTATGGACTGTAAGTAGAAAAAGAAGTTATAAGAAAAAATTTGTCTTTGAGAGAGGGTGGGATTTATTTTTTTTTAAAATAAAAACTTAGAACCCCTGATTAACTAAATATCGTTGTAGGGTTAAGTTAAATCTGGAATCCTTGTTCCTTAGGATTCCAAATACGATTGATAAATTAAGAGGATGATGATTTCAAGCGGAAAGAAAATCAGTTCAAATTTCTATTTCTATCCCAACAGGGCAGTGATCTGAGCCCATGGCATCAGGAAGAATAAAAGCATTTTTCAGGTTGGGTCGCAACACATGTGAAATTACAAAATAATCAATTCTCCAACCCACATTGTTTGCCCTGGCGTTGAACATATAGCTCCACCAGGAATAATTTCCGCCCTCATGATTGAATTCCCGAAAAGTGTCGATAAATCCAGCATCGATTATGTGCGAGAAATCTTCACGCTCCTCATCGGTGAAACCCGCATTGTGATGATTGTCTTTTGGTCGAGCTAAATCTATTTCTTTATGTGCTACATTAAGGTCTCCGCAAAAGATAACCGGTTTGTCAGCATCCAAGGTTTTCATATAGGCAAGAAAGTCCTTATCCCACAACTGCCGGTATTCAAGACGAGTGAGTCCCCTTTGAGAGTTCGGGGCGTACACATTCACAAGATAAAAATTATCATATTCCAGCGTGATGACCCGACCTTCATTATCGTGCATGATCCCCATATCATTAAAAGCATTTAAGGGTTTTTCTTTGGTGAATATCGCAGTGCCGGAATAGCCCTTTTTCTCTGCATAATTCCAGTAGTCATGGTAGTGCAAAAAGTTCAACTCAACCTGATCGGCTTGAAGTTTTATTTCCTGCAAGCAGAGAATATCGGGATCTTCTTTTTGGACGAACTCATCAAGTCCTTTTTTCAGCACAGCCCGAAGCCCGTTAACATTCCACGATATCATTTTATAGATTTTCACGCATTGCCCTTTTCGAGATCCAGTATCTTTTCACATATGAGCGCAGCGCTGTAAAGAGCATACTTTTTCTTAGTTGTGCTGAGCTGAGTGTAGCAGACCACGCTGTATGTCCATTCCAAAAGTGCGATAAGATAGGGGATTATGTCATTTTCAAAGATGGTGACCACATTGGCATACTCGCGCAGCTTACAGATCATCCTGTATGCCTTTTTAACCATCGGGTCATTACCTTGATATGTGAATTTCGGAGTTTCTCCAAGCGTCTCTGCCTGCAAAAGTCCCTGTTCAAACTCAAGCATTTCTTTGAGTTCCTCCTCGTTCGTAACCGAACACATTTCAATCTTAAAGATAGGTTCCAGACGTGCAAAATCTGCAATGATATTTCGTGGCTTGGTCTCGGAAAAATCTATGATATAGATATTTTCTTTCTCGTCGAGCAAAATATTCTGCATGTTCAGATCGCCGTGAGTTACTGCTTTGTACCACAACTTTGACTGTCCTTTACGAAGTGGATATTCGTGCTTGAGAAAGTAGAATGGATTGATAATTTTTCTACCCAATTCATCACATTGAATTATTTCTGTATCAGCAGAAATTCCCAACTCATGCTCCAGGCATTCAAAAATATTTGGAAATAAAATCAGGGGAGAGTGCTCACAATAGGGATAGATATGCTCCCAATGTGGCTGACCATACCAGGGTTTTAGAATGTCAGTAAAAATGCGGTCAAAAAGCGGGATGAGTTTTTTTGCAGGATATTTCTTATAATAATCCGTCAGCCAAACGAGCGTGCTGTCCGGTCCGTTTATGCCCAAAAAGTTATAACGCAGTCCACCCCAATTCTTGTGAGTGGTCGTTCCCATAATGGTCGTGCTGTTATTGAGTATGAATCTTTTCACATATTTATGATAGGCGTTCACTTCGCTATCATTGTTTTTTATCGAGCCGATTTTTAGGACAGTCGGAAGAAGCCGGCGTCCGTCTTTATCATAACTTGTTACGCGGAAGGTTGTTGAGGTATACCCGCCATGAAGCTGGCTGAGTATGACTTTTCCGCAGTCAGCATATATCCTGCGAATGATGGTGTTCCATTCAGAACTATAGGAAGTTCCTTCAGCCGTTTCGATGGTGAGCCGCTTTTCTTCTGCGGATCGTATAACAGACGGAAGAAATATCCATGTTTTAGCATTGGTGATCTCCGTTCCCGGCTCTATATGAATAACATCATTGATGTATTCTGTCTTTGTGATTTGGGACACAATATCCCCAAAGTTCTGAATTTTCATAGAAAATCCATTACCTAATAAAAACGCATTTGGATACAGTTTTGAAGTGATGGAAATAAGTTGCAGGTTCTTTAGGAGGGGTCTTAAGTCATCATTTTCCGAAAGAGCTTTATGGTCGTAGTATATACCGATGATGAGCGCTTTTTTGTCGGTTTCTGTTTTACACGCAGTAAATTCATGCATAAAGAGGTCTCTCTTTGTCTCGATCTTCGATGAGTGAAGCGTTTCAACATCAGCCGCACAAACAAACCCGAATGCAGGTGGGGTTTCCTCCATCTTTGATTCAAAATACTTAGAGAAGGTTTCAAGAAGTTTTCCCAAAGTTATCGTGTCTTGAGATTCTCTTTTTATCATTACCGAATGTTCTCCGGAAAAACTAATTGCCTGAGCGATATATAATTGCACCTCGATGGGTGTGTTCGTAAAAAGAAAATCAGGCCTGCAGTATCCATCTGCAGGAGATACGCCCGCTGCGGTTGTTAGAGACACGAGCAATCCCAATCCTTCCTGCGCCTGCGCTGAAGAGTTACCAAATCCGCCAATGCCCAAGGAAAGCCCGAGTTCTTTCAGATTCGTTTGAATAAGTGAGCTTTTATCAAATCTGGACGTATGAGACTTTTTTTCATTATTCCAAATGTCTATTGAACAATTTGTCTTGAGCTCGCCTGAACAGAGGTAGGTGCATCCCTGCCGTGTGAACTCCTCTTTATGCCCATCTGCTTTTTTCAGGTTGCTGATGTAAGCAATTGCATCTTCCCGGTTTGAGGTAACGGTGAAGTGTTTTGAGAGTCCGGTAAGCCGGAGAACCTTTGCGACATCCCGATCCATATCGAACAGAATGAGCTTGCCGCCTTTGTTCCGGAGTTCTTTTTCTCTACGTAGCAGAGCCCGTATTCCTGCGCTGGACATATAGTCAACATTCCGGAAGTCAACTATCCAGTGAAAAGAGTTTGGATGCAGTTTTTCGGTTTGTTTCTCAAAAAGGTCAGCACCCAATCCATCGAGACGTCCTTTCAGGATCAGGCAGGGAATATCTTCTAGTAATTGAATCTTAATTTCGAACATTGGTACCCTCTATGGGGGTTGAAGAATTATTTCTTTAAAAGATATTTCTCAATAGATAAGCGTTCCTGCGGAGTTGTCATAATTATTAGGGATGTTCCCTTCACGGCCGTATAGGTTTCATTCGGGTTGTAAATCCATCCTATTTTTGTGTGAACTGCAAGGAGAAGTGTGTCCTTAAATTGTTTTAAATTCAGGTTTTTTAACTGCTTTCCTTCAAAGGAATCAGGGAGCGGAATTTCTTCAATGCGAAGGTTCTTATTGGTGTCGCGAAGCATTGTATCCAGGAAAGTAACCACAGTCGGTCGTATCATTTCAGAAGCCATTCTCAGTCCGCCAATCAGTGTCGGGGAAACGACTGCATTTGCACCGGCTGTCTTCATCTTCTCTGCATTCATATTGTTATGACAGCTTGCCACGACCTTTATGTTCGGGTTCATCTGTCGCGCAGAAAGACTTATGATAAGATTCTTATTGTCATCATCCATTGCAGCAAAGAGCCCGATTGCTTTTTCAATTTCCGCTTTTTTCAGTACTGTATCCTCGATGGGATCTCCTTCAATATAAACCTGCCCCGGGAAGCGTTCCGACAGACGTGAGATCTGCTCTTCATTTTGGGCAATAACCACACTGTTTCTACCAGTTGCATATAATTCATTAATAATATGTAGACCAACCTGTCCCACACCGCACACAATATAATGATTTTTTAATCGTTCTATCTTTTTTTCCATCTTTCTTCTCCTAAAGGTCGCCTTTAATTCTCCTTCGACCGTAAAAGCAGTAATCGTTGAAAGTACGTAAGTGAGAATGCCAACACCAGTGAAGGCAATGATCATAGTAAAGATTCTGCCGAAGTTGTGTCCGGAAAGATCAATAATTTCAGAATATCCGATAGTAGAGATAGTGATAACGGTCATGTAAAGACAGTCCATCATTGAATAATTGTCACCTGCAATGAACCAGTACACAGCAGTCGAGCCGAAAATAACGATCAGCAGTGCAGAACCTGCAAAGAGGAATTTTTTTAGAAGTTTAGAAGTAACATATCCTTTCATATAAGCAAACTCACTTATGGTTAATAGCCATTCAGAGGAGATTAAATGTCAACAATTAAATTTTATCATATATAATTTGGCTGATAGAATAAATCATAACTTAAACAAATCTTTACGAAAAATAAATTGTTATTCCCGAGCCCGCCAGCTGGCGGGAATCCAGGATGCACTCATATTTCAGAACAATATGAGAAATGCCCTTTCTTTTATTTCTTACATTCAAGTAATAAGTGCAACACACATTATTTATTTGAATACTCATAAAATACTTCATATGGTGTTTTATATTTTAATAATTTTCTTGGTCTATCATTCAATTTATTTTCAACGATTTGTATT
>Ga0265595_1000058_pt1 | contig 98315 bp, 99 predicted proteins | sample saktaG_15_FD_190148 | JGI IMG/M metagenome (GOLD analysis project Ga0265595, IMG submission 190148) | Saline water microbial communities from Sakinaw Lake, British Columbia, Canada - sak_2013_06_06_50m | ecosystem: Environmental > Aquatic > Non-marine Saline and Alkaline > Saline ... | reverse complement strand
CATAGACACAAACACAGGGGCAAGCACATTTACCTTGTCTGATGGGGCTGGCACAAACCAAATCTATTACACCTCGGTCACCAGAAGCGCGGCAGGGGGCGGGGCGACTTGGAATGCTCTTGTAGCAGACGGAAATGTGGACGGGGGAGGGAATACAGGGTGGGTGTTCTAGCCCATGGGGCAGACACTAATAACACTAATACTGACACTAATTTCACGAATAATGCGAATTTACCCCCACACCAACTTCAATGAGTTATAACGCCAGCCAATATTTCGTTTTTATTATGAAAGGTTAGTATTTTTTCAATGGATATTTTGCCTTGAAGTTGGTGTGGGGGTTAAACGAATATCCACACTAATTCAACGAATAATTCTTTCGCCTGCGGCAAGGTCAAATTTCGTTATACCATGTTTTGGACGGCCGTCCAAAACAGGGTATAGGGTCAAAAATTATTTTATCGTTGAAAATTAAATTATAGTTTTTGCGTTTTTAGTTTGTCCCGACCGCTGTCGAGGATGCTCGATCGGGATCGGCATGTTTTTTATCTTTTATGTTTTAGATTTTATTTTATGAAAGTTTTAATCACTGGCGGCTGCGGCTTTATCGGATCAAATTTCATCCGCTATTTTTTATCTAAGCATAAAGATTGCCGCATCATTAACTTGGACAAACTAACTTATGCCGGTCGCCGAGAAAGCTTAAAAGACTTGGCGAAAAATCCGCGTTATAAGTTCGTCCAAGGCGATATCTGTAATAAAAAATTGGTCCAATCTTTGGTTAAAGGTGTAGACGAAATAATCCATTTTGCCGCCGAGTCGCACGTTGATCGTTCTATTAATGAGCCGGAAGCGTTTTTACGCACCAATATCTTCGGTACTTATGTTTTATTAGAAGCTGTCCGTAAATATCCGGTCAAAAAATTTCTTTTTATCTCCACTGACGAAGTTTATGGCAGCATTAAGTCGGGCAAATTCAGAGAAACCAGTAATTTGGCGCCCAATAGTCCTTATGCCGTTTCCAAAACCAGCGCCGACCTGCTTTGTCGAGCCTATTTCAAAACCTATGGCCTGCCAATTTTAATCACCCGCTCGTCCAATAATTTTGGCCCCTATCAATTTCCGGAAAAAGTAATTCCGCTTTTCATCACCAATTTAATGCGCGGCAAAAAAGTCCCGCTTTACGGGACCGGCAAAAATATCCGCGACTGGATTTATGTCTTAGATAATTGCGCCGGCCTTGATTTTGTCCGACAGCATGGCGAGTTCGGCGAAGTTTATAATGTGGGCGGCGGAAATGAACGGCAAAATATTCAAATCACCAAACTGATTCTTGAAAAATTAAATAAAAATAATTCTTGGATTCAACCAGTAGCCGATCGCCTTGGCCACGACTGGCGCTATGCCCTTGATTGCGCTAAGCTAAAAAAAATGGGCTGGCGGCCAAAATATCCGTTTCCCAAGGCTTTAGACGAAACAATCAAATGGTATGTCAAAAACCAGTGGTGGTGGAAGCCGCTGGTAAAGTAAAGGGCGACCCTTTGTTTCATCATCTCCGCCTCCGCCAGTTGGCGGATGGCGGATCCTCGCCTGCCTACCGAACAGGCAGGCTCGACAAAATAAAATATCCGGAATAACGGGTTTTTGGCGGGAGGCTCCCGCCAAAAAATATAAATGAATTTGATATGTCGCGAGTCTTCTTATGTTTAGTAATGATTGTAGTGGTCGTAGCTCTATTTATTGTAGGCGCTACTCTTTGCGCCAGCTACGATCATTTAAAAAAATTTGTTCCGGAGGGAGGGGCTTTTTATTTTCACTTAAATTTTAACTCCTGGAACAGCCAGGGCCATGCAGCTTTGGAATATTTTTCTTCTGCCTGGCCAACTAAACCGCTCAACCAGCTCCTAACCGGCGACTGGGCTTTTGTCAAAAATAATTTTAATCCAGCCATGCTGGAACGGATAGAAGAGGCGTCTCTTGCTTTGATTAATAACCAACCGGTTATGTTGTTGAAATATAAACTGGAGTTTAATAACTTTCGCCCGCTCAACCTTAACCCAGATAAAACTAAAAATTATTATCGCCTGCTAAGGCCCGACGTCATTGCTTTTGCGGCCGATCCAAAAGCAATTAACGATCTTGCTGCTCGCCAAATTGACCTGAAAGATGAACTTAGTCTCATGGCGCTAAAAAATTTTATCACCGGCTATATACAAAATTGGTCTATCTCTGCTACTATTGAACCGGGGCTATTAACCTGGCAAGCGCAAACTAAAAATGAGCCGAGCCGCCAAAATCTATCAGCCAAAGTATCCCAGTTCATCAACTTAATGATAACACAAGATCAAGATTCGTCCGAAGAATATGTTTATGTTTTGACTGACCAAAAAAATTATCAATCTAGCCAAATCCAAGACCTGATTCAAAAAAGTTTAGTTTGCTATTTCCCGCGCAAAATTATAAAAACACTTCCCGATCAAACTCAAGTCACCGAATTGATAGCCGACCCGCAAAATTTTACCTTTGATAAAATAAAAATCAACAATGATAATGTCTATATTTTAGAAAAAAACGCCTTCTGGCCCGATCTAATCTTCTCTGTCAAAGGTAAACAAGTTTTTCTGAGCAATAATCAAGAATTATTACAACAATTTTTATCAGATCAAACGACCAGCTTACGCCCAGCTAATAACTTAGAAATTTTTTATTGGCAAAACCAAACTATGGTTATTAAAGGGGCTTTGCCTCTCACCAAAGACCCCGGGCAACCCATTATTATCAATGGCTCGGTCACTTTTAGATAGACCCCGTTAGCACCCATATTTACCTTGATGTTCCAGAATTTTATGATAATTAACATTTAAAATAGCCATTGTGGATAAGTTTAAGCGGATGGAGCTTGCCCAGTTAGAAAGTTTTGCCTGCCTGCTGGTAGGCAGGCGTTGCCTACACTTCGTTAATATGAATACAAGCCCTGATTTTCAAGCCAATCTTTATATGTCTATTTTATGTTATTTTGTCGCAACAAAGCCCAAGAAGTGGAAAACTATTCTAACTGGGGTTGATTTTTTAAATAAAAGCGCTATAATTTAATACTAAGATTGGTTCAGCCAAACTTCTATTTTTTTTATTTATGGTTATGCCCAGTAACAAAACTTCACCATGCCCGCCCTTGGCGGACATGAGAACAATGTTGCTTGGGCTAAAATTCTAATTTAAATCAATTGGCTTTTCACTGGCATTATAAAGGATCAAGATGCCAAAGAAGTACGTCAAATAACGAGAGCCGTATCTTTCTAATTAAACCTTAAAACACGAGATGCTAATTCTGTTGGCATCTTAGTGAAGTTATTGTTACTGGGTATGAACAAAAATTTTATTGAGGAAATGCGAGCCGCTTTAGAGCAAATTAAAAAAGGCCTTAAAATGTCGCTTGATGAGGTGGCTAAAAAAAACTCCCAAAGTAATACTTATGAGGCCAAATTCCCAGAGTATGGAACCTCTGAAGAAGAAAGCGCCGACGAGGTGGCTACTTTTATTGACCGCCTGTCGCTGGGAGAGAACATGGGTCAAAACTTACAAGACGTTGATTTGGCTTTGGAAAAAATTAACAAAGGCGCCTATGGTCTATGCGAAGAGTGCCACAAAGAGATTAACCAGGCCCGCTTAAAAGCTATGCCTACGGCCCGCTGGTGTCTTGGCTGTAAAAATAAATTAAATAAGTGATGCCCCCTTCTTTATGCCTGAACTTAAATCGGCGGCGGATAATAAAGGGGTATTAAACCTCGGGGTTACTTTGCCAATCCTGGTGTTTTTTGTTTTAGATAGAATCTTAAAAAATATTTTCTTAATTAAAAAAATCGGCTATCAAATCGGTCTTTTTAAATTCTCGCTCATTAAAAATAATCAGGTAATCTTCGGCTATTTCCCGCCCGGCTTTTGGTTTTATCTTTTGGTCGGTCTAATTTTTATTTTTTTGATTTACAAACTGATTAACTCTTATCGCCAGGGCCAAACATGGCTTATGGCCGCGCTCATCTTGGTAATTTTGGGCGGTTTTAGCAATCTTCTAGACCGCATAAAATATGACTTTGTGATTGACTATATCCATTTTTTAAACTGGTCATTTTTCAACCTAGCCGACTTGATGATCTGGGCCGGAATTATAATAATTGTCATAAAAACATTTGCCAGTTCTCATCAATTGACGAAAGATAAAATAGAAGTAGAATAAAGAATATTCAAGCACCATATTTTAAACAAAATATCCAAATAAAAAAACGCGGTCATGGGAGACGAAGGGTCATAAAAGGCAAGGAGACTGCTATTATTTTAACCATTTACCTCTGCAAAAAATCGGTTTGCCGATACCTATTATTTAATAAAATTTTAATTCCTCCTAATCAAAAAGAGGCGACAGGCCGCCTCTTTTTGTTCCGCTCACTGGCGGATTATTTTTTTATTTATCTATTTTAGCATCTCTAGGGCCTTGTCTAACTGTGGATCTTTATCTTGATCATAATCTTGATTAGTCATCGCCACTTTGATGTCAGGATCAATACCCACTTCGTTAATCTGCCGTCCTTTGGGCGTGTACCAATAAGCGATCGTTACCTTAATCGATGAACCGCCCGGCAAATCCATTAAATCTTGCACCGAGCCCTTGCCGAAAGTTGTCTCACCGACCAGTGTCCCTTTTTGATAATCCTGCAGCGCGCCGGCTAAAATCTCGGCAGCTGAAGCTGAACCGCCATTAATCAAAACAATGAGCTTTACATTAGCGAACTCGCCATATTTGCTGGATTTAAAAACCTGGGTTTGCTTTTGAGTGCCTTTAGAGGTCACCACGATTTGATTGGGCAGCCAGTAGCCAGCCACATCCACGGCTGTATCTAAATAACCGCCAGGATTATTGCGCAAATCCAAGATCATTTTTTGGGGATCGTGGGTCAAAATTTCTTTCACCGCCACGGCTAAATCTTTACTGGTATCGCTATCAAAATGAGAAATCTTTAAATAAACAATATTGTTATCTTTCATTTCCCACCGAACGGTTTTAACAACAATTTTCGCCCGTACAATCTCGACGTCTTTGGGCTCTGACCAGCCTTGATGCGCAATAGTTAGTTTTACTTTAGTCCCGCCCTTACCGCGAATTAAAGTGGCAGCATAATCAACGGCCATATTCGTCGTATCAAGATGATTAATGCCGACAATTTTATCGCCAGCCTTGAGGCCAGCCTTATCGGCGGGCGTACCAGGCAAAGGCGCGATAATCGTCAACTGATTTTTTTTCATGCCAATCTCAATGCCAATCCCCTCAAAAGAACCATTAATCTCCTGCTTAAAGCTGGCAGCCGTAATCGGATCCAGAAAAATAGAATAGGGGTCTTTGAGAGCGCTGACAATGCCGCGCAAACTGCCATAAAACAAATCTTGATCGCTTACTGGCTGTTTGACATAGCTGGTTTGAGCAATTTGCCAGACCCGTTCAAATAAATTAGCATCTAGTTTTTTGTTGGTTACTACCGAAACGAGCGACGGTAATCCTGACACAGGCCCATTTATAGCGGCATTAATTTTAAAACACACAAAATAACCACTGCCCATGCCGAACATAGCCGCCAGCAACAATATGGCGATGTTTTTGATATGGACTTTGAGATTCATAAAAATTTATGTCTACGAATTAAGTATTCACCCCGTTAGATAATTTAAAATTACTATCAGGGATGCTATTAATTGATATCTAACGGGGTGAATAAAAAATTTGTAATTGGTAGGAAATTAAAAAATTCCTCGTTTAAAATTCAAGTGCTGATACGCCTTGTCTGTCGCCATGCGGCCGCGAGCCGTACGATGCAAAAATCCGCTCTGAATTAAATACGGTTCATAAATTTCTTCCATGGTCTCCATCTCTTCGCCCACGGCAATGGCCAATGATTTCACGCCAACTGGGCCGCCTTTGAATTTTTCAATCATCGCGGCTAAAATTTTTCGATCCATCGGATTAAGGCCCGCCTCGTCAATTTCTAGCATTTCTAACGCCTCGCGCACGATTTTCTGATCAACCCCCACGCCAAAACCTTTGGTGCGGAGGTCAACTGTGTGATGATGATGGACTTGGGCATAATCGCGCACGCGCTTTAAAAGACGATTGGCAATACGCGGCGTGTAGCGAGCTCGACGGGCCATCTCTTCGGCTGCCTCATCATCTAATTTGATATTTAAAATTTTAGCCGACCGTTTAATAATCTTTTTAATATCTTCAACTTCATAAAAATCTAATTGATAAGTAACGCCAAATCGGTCGCGCAAAGGAGACGAGAGCATTGATGGCCGCGTAGTGGCACCGATCAAAGTAAAATGAGGCACGTCCAGCCGTAGGGTTTTGGCCGCCGGTCCCTTGCCCAATACTAAATCAATACCAAAATCTTCCATGGCCGGATAAAGCACTTCTTCAATCACTCGGTTAAGTCGATGAATTTCGTCAATGAATAAAATATCGCCTTCGCCTAAATTGGTTAAAATAGAAGCCAGATCGCCAGCTCGCTCTAAGGCCGGGCCAGAGGTAATGCGGATATTAACATTGGTCTCGCGGGCGATGATATGGGCTAAAGTGGTTTTGCCTAGTCCAGGTCCGCCATTTAATAAAACGTGCTCCAGGGCTTGTTTTCGCTCCTGGGCGGCCTGAATAAAAATCTTCAGATTCTCTTTAATCTTATCTTGACCGATAAATTCTGCCAAGCGCGCTGGTCGTAAATTTTTATCTAAATTACTGTCTTCGGGTAAATCTTGGGCGGAAATAAGTTGTTCGTTTTCGTTAGTGGTTGTCATAAAACTAGGTTAGCAAGTATCCAAAAAAAAGCAAGCCCAGTTAGAAAACTTTACGTTTCTCCCTTAACGCCGCGAAAAGCCAGGGCTCATTGTTAAGTTAAAATTTATTATAATCATTAGAACGTTGATTAATGGGTCGAAACCAAGGCGTTAGTAAAGTTATTCTAACTGGGCAAGTAAAAGCATTAAATGTTAGATAAACACGAATACAATCCCGATAAGTTAATTCGTCGCGGATTAAACTTATCGAGGATCCTCGACTGCGGTCGGGACAAATGTTTACACGAATACAACGAAAAATTTAAAAGGATTAATTTTGTTCCTGCCTGCCCTGCCTACCGCCTGCCTGCCGGTAGGCAGGGGTGAGAATGGGCTGTGGTGCAAAACTGGCGCTGGGCATCCAGCTCTTCCGCGGTAAGTCTGGTGGCAGCGACATGGACATCACCTTCGTGGTGTACCGCGATGCGGTCACTCAGACCAAACCGGAGAACGCTTTGCGTAAAGCAAGACTGTAATCAAAGACAAAATCAATTAGTAACAGGAGTATGACAGCACCCAGCTCCTGTTTTTCTTTTTATGCCCATAAACAAAATCGCCTATTATTTCCAGGCGATTTTGTTTTTCTATCTTCCAAATTCTATTTTTTACTTTCTATTTTTTCTCTTTCCCTTCCAGTCCTGTTCCGGCCGGAATCAAGCGGCCGATAATCACGTTTTCTTTCAGGCCAGCCAAATAATCGGGCCGACCGGTCATCGCCGCATTGATCAACACGCGCGAGGTCTCTTGAAAAGACGCTGAAGATAAAAAGCTGTCGGTAGAAAGAGAAACCTTGGTAATGCCCAATAATAATTCTTTGGCTTTACCGATTTTCTGTCCAGCCTTAGCGGCCTTATGATTACATTCTTCAAAAAAGGCCTTAGGGATCACTTCGCCAGGCAGTAAATCAGTGTCACCGCCTTCCGAGACTAAAACGCGAGAAAACATTTGACGCACCAAAATTTCCACATGCTTATCGTTCAAATCCTGGCCCTGCGAAGAATAAATATATTGAATTTCTTTTAAAATATATTTTTGGGTGGCTTCACGGCCGCGCAATTCATAAAGTTCGGCTAAATTCAAACTGCCGTCGGTCAATTGATCGCCGGCCTTTATGTTGTCGCCGTTCTTGACCAATAAAACATAATTACTCAAATCATATTCATCCACATCAATTGAAGGATAGGCCACCTTCAAAACCTCGCCATCAATCAACACTTCACCTTTATGTTTAGTGGCTATTTTTTGTTTCTTAATGCCTTTATTCTTGTCAACTTTGATCTCGGCCAAAACGTCACCAGTGTTTACTTTCTCTCCATGCTTAACTTTTAATTGCCAGGACTTCTCTTCTTCCAAAATATAAGCGTCTTCTTTTAGGCCTTCATATTTAATCACTATTTTCTTTTGTTTATTCTCTTCTACAATTTGTAATCGGCCATCATGCTTAGCCAAAATTGCCGGTCGCTTAGGCGGACGAACTTCTAATAATTCTTCTACTCGAGGCAAACCTTGAGTAATATCTTTACCGGCCACGCCACCGCTGTGGAAGGTTTGCAGCGTCAACTGCGTGCCTGGCTCACCAACGCTTTGAGCCGCCACAATACCGACTGGCGTGCCCATAACCACTAGCTTGTTGAAGGCCAAATCATTGCCATAGCATTTCACACAAAGACCGCGCAAAGTTTTACAAGTTAAAATAGAGCGAATCTTCACTTGATCTAGATCCAATTTGGCAATCTCTTCAACTTTTTCTGAAGTTACCATTTCGCCGGCCTTCAATATGGTTTTTTTGGTTTTAGGATCAACAATGCTTTCAGCTAAAAACCGACCAGAAATTCTCTCAGCCAATCTCTCATCCATCTCCTGCGATTCAATTTTAGTTAAAATAACACCTTCTTTGTCACCGCAGTCATCTTCACGAATCACAATATCTTGGGAAACATCAACCATTCTCCGAGTTAAATAACCAGCCGTAGCCGTTCGTAGGGCCGTGTCTGAAACGCCTTTACGGGCACCGTGAGTAGAAATAAAATATTCTAATTCATTAAATCCTTCTTTATAAGAACTTTTAATCGGCAGCTCAATTAAGCGGCCGGTGGGCGACGAAACAATGCCTTTCATGCCAAGCATCTGAGTCAGTTGAGTCCAAGAACCGCGAGCGCCAGATTCCACCATACTTAAAACTGAACCATGAGGATCTAGTGTCTTGCGACACAGCTCGGCAATTTTTTCTTTAGCCTGCATCCAGGTTTCAATATTTTTTAAATATCTTTCATCCTCGGCCAAAAGTCCCATTTCGTATTGATGTTGAATTTCTTCAACCCGTTTTTCCGCTACCGCCAAGACTTCTTTTTTACCCGGTATGTCCGGCAAATCATCCATGCCCCAAGATAAACCAGATTCGGTTAGATATTCTAGGGTTAATTCTTTGATGTCGTCCAATAACTCTACCGTGCGGTCGGAACCGTATTTATTCAAACACGCCATAATCAAGCTTTTCAAAACTTTTTTATCCACCACTCTATCCAAGTGATAAATATTCGGCGGAAAGATAGAATTAAAAATCAGGCGGCCAACGCTAACCTCTTTCATTCCGTCGGTCGTTCTGACTTTAATTTTTTCTTGAAGCGAAATTTTTTTCAAATCATAAGCAAGCCGCGCCTCGTCAATACTGCTAAAAATCTTCATTTGCTCGGCTGAGCGAACGGTCCGTAGGGTGGTTAGATAATAAGCTCCCCAAACCATATCTTTGGCCGGCACGACGATAGGCTCGCCAGTGGCTGGCTTAAGTAAATTCTTACTGGATAAAATAATTTCGCCCGCCTCTTTAATCGCCTGCTCGGTAATTGGAACATGAACGGCCATTTGATCGCCATCAAAGTCGGCATTAAAGGCGGCGCAAACCAAGGGATGAATTTGAATCGCCTTGCCCTCAATCAAGATGGGCTTGAAGGCCTGTACGGAAAGGCGATGCAAACTGGGTGCGCGATTTAAAAATACATAAGCGCTCTGAATAATTTCTTCTAAAATATCCCACACTTCTTTAACGCCGGTTTCAATGAATCGATTAGCGCTGCGAACATTGTGCACCAGGCCGCGCTTAATCAATTGACCCACTACAAATGGACGAAATAATTCCACGGCCATGGTTTTTGGCAAACCGCATTGATAAAGTTTTAGATGCGGACCAACGACAATTACCGAGCGACCAGAATAATCCACGCGCTTACCGAGCAAATTCTGACGAAAACGGCCCTCTTTACCTTTTAAAATATCGGCTAAAGATTTCAGGGGGCGCCGCTGACCAGTGGAGGCTACCACCGTCTTACCAGAACGCATATCATTATCAATTAGGGCATCTACCGCCTCCTGCAACATTCTTTTTTCATTGCGCAAAATTACTTCCGGCGCATTAAGCTCTTTTAGTCGTTTAAGACGATTATTGCGATTGATGACGCGTCGATATAAATCATTCAAGTCAGAAGAGGCAAAGCGGCCGCCGTCTAATTGTACCATCGGCCGCAAGTCGGGCGGAATCACCGGAACAACGCTAAGGATCATCCACTCGGGTTTAATGTTGTTAACCAATAAATTCTTAATTAATTTTATGCGCTGAACGATTCTTTTCTTCTTGGCCGGTAATAGCGCGCGCCGTTTTTCTTTCTCTAGATCAACTAATAATTTTTCGATATCTAGGGACTTCAACATCTTAGCAATAGCTTCAGCGCCTATACCTGCTTCAAATAAATGACCGTAACGCAAAGATAAATCGCGATATTTAATTTCCGAAATAATATTACCCTTGGCGACTTCTTCAATATTTTTTTTCACGGTCCGATATTGTTCTGTAAAATCTTCCGCCTGCTTATTATATTCACTCGCTTTGCCGGAATATTCTTTCTTTAAAAATTTCTTTTTACTCTTAAATTCATCTTCTAATTGTTCCAACATGACTTGTTTAAGATCTTCTTTCACATCAATAATAATAAAGCTGGCGAAGTAAACCACTTTTTCCAGGGCCTGACCAGAGAGATTGAGTAATAGGCCGATGCGCGAAGGGATGCTACGCAAAAACCAAATATGAGTAACTGGCGCGGCTAGGGCGATATGACCCATCCTCTCGCGGCGCACCAGTGATCGCGTAACCTCTACGCCACAGCGGTCGCAAACAATGCCGCGGAAGCGGACTTTTTTATATTTTCCGCAAGAACATTCCCAGTCTTTTACCGGGCCAAAAATTTGTTCGCCGAAAAGGCCGTCGCGTTCTGGTTTCTGGGTGCGATAGTTAATAGTTTCGGGCAGCAACACCTCTCCATGCGACCAGCTCAAAATATCTTCTGGCGAAGCTAATCTTAAACGGATAGCATCAAAATCAATAACCTGTTGACTAATTTCGCTCGGTAAAATTAATGTTCTGGTTGATCCTGGTAAAGACATATGATTAATTTATATTATTTTAATTATTTATTTTTTTTACTTTTATCATCACGCTTATTTAAAATAGCCTGCGCCGGCTTAGACCCGCCTTTGCCAAAGGGCTTCGACGTGGCAGGCCTGCTTTTGCTGTCGGTCAGGTAGGCAGGCTCAATGTTCTCCGCGCCCGCCAAACCAACTTTTTTGCCCTCTTTTAATAACTCCACATTCAAACCCAAACCCTTAAGTTCGCGTACCAACACGCTAAATGATTCAGGTAAATTAATTTCTTTAATCGGCTCGCCGCGAATAATCGCTTCATAAGCGCGAGTACGGCCAGGCACATCATCAGATTTAATGGTTAACATTTCTTGCAAAGTATGGGCCGCGCCATAACCTTCCAGCGCCCAAACCTCCATCTCTCCAAAACGTTGACCGCCGAACTGAGCTTTGCCGCCCAATGGTTGTTGAGTAATTAAAGAATAGGGACCAATAGAGCGCTGATGAATTTTGTCTTCTACTAAATGATTAAGTTTTAACATATAAATATAACCAACGGTCGTCGGCTCATGAAAAGCCTCGCCGGTGCGGCCATCATATAAAATAATTTTACCTGAAGCAGGAAAACCAATTTTTTTCAATTCATCTTTAATCGTTTCTTCGGCAATACCAGCTAGGGCCGGCGATGCAACCTTATATCCTAAGGTTTTAGCCGCCATGCCCAGGTGCGTTTCTAAAATTTGTCCAATGTTCATTCTGGAAACCACGCCCAAGGGATTTAAAATAATATCAACTGGCGTGCCATCGGCTAAATGTGGCATATCTTCTTCAGCCACAATGCGGGAAACGACTCCTTTGTTGCCATGACGACCGGCCATCTTGTCTCCCACTTGAATTTTTCTTAGATCGGCGACTAAAATTCGTACTGACTTGATGACGCCGACCTGCAGCTTGTCTCCCTGGTCACGAGAAAAAGTTTTAATACTAATCACTTTGCCGTGCTCGCCATGCTCCAAATAAAGAGAAGAATCGCGAACGTCTTTGGCTTTCTCTCCAAAAATAGCTCGTAATAATTTTTCCTCGGCGGATAATTCAGTCTCGCCCTTGGGGGTGATTTTACCAACCAAGATGTCGCCCGATTTCACTTCAACGCCGACATAAACAACGCCTTCTTCATCTAAATTTTTAAGCTTCTCTTCGCCGACATTGGGAATATCGCGCGTAATCACTTCTGGCCCCAGCTTGGTTTCACGAATGTCAACTGTATGCTCGTCAATATGTAATGAGCTAAAAACGTGATCGCGAATCAATCGTGAAGAAATCAAAATTGCATCTTCATAATTTCCCCCCTCCCAAGGCATAAAGGCCACCAAGATATTGCTACCCAGTGCCAATTCACCATCTTCAGTTGAAGCCCCATCAGCCAAAACATCGCCCTTCTTTACTGTTTGTCCTTTTTCTACGATGACCATTTGATTAAAACAAGTGTCTGCATTCGAGCGCAAGAATTTCTCTAAATAATAAGTGTCTTTTTGATTCTGCTTATTTAAAATAGTAATATGCGAACCGTCTACTTCTATGATTTCTCCTGCCTCTTTGGCTAAAATAACATGGCCAGAATCTTGAGCCACCTTAGCTTCAATGCCAGTGCCGACTAGCGGCGCCCGGGGTAAAATCAAGGGCACGGCTTGACGTTGCATGTTAGAACCCATCAAGGCCCGAGTAGCATCGTCGTGTTCCAAAAATGGAATTAAAGAAGTGGCCACGCTAATAATTTGATTAGAGGCCACATCAATAAAATCAACTTCTTTGGCCGAGCAAAAACCAGGGCGTCCATCAACCCTGCCTTCCACTCTGGATGTTATAATTTTACCATGCCCATCAAGCTGAGTAGAGAAAGAGGCAATAATGTGTCGCTCTTCTTCTAAGGCATTTAGGTAAACCAAGTCTTGCGTTACTTGTCCGTTTTTCACGCGATAATAAGGCGTTTCAATAAAACCATAATCGTTGAGTCGGGCATAGCATGCCAAATGTCCCACTAAACCCACGTTCGGTCCTTCGGGCGTCGCAATCGGACAAATACGACCATAATAAGTGCGATGCACGTCACGCACCTCAAAACCAGCTCGCTCTTTGGCTAAACCGCCTGGGCCACTGACGGTTAATCGGCGCTTATGTTCCAACTCCGATAAAGGATTCACCTGATCCATAAATTGAGACAACTGGCTAGACATAAAAAACTCTCGAATCACGCCAACGATTGGCCGAGAATTGATTAATTGGCTAGGAGTCATGTCTTTGGCTTCAATGGCACTCATACGATCGCGGATAATACGCTGCAAGCGCATCATACCCACTCGCATGCGACTTTGGGTTAATTCGCCAGCCGCTCGAATACGTCGATTGGCCAAATGGTCAATATCATCTGGCTCTTCTTGGGCAATATTCAAACGAACAATTTCCGACATAATAGCCACCAAATCTTCCGGTTGTAAAACACGCGCCTCGGTTTCTTTTATTTGCTTGCCGAATGGCCACTTGCCTTGTTCGGCTAATAATTTATAACGTTGGTTAATTTTATAACGACCAACCGCTGACAGGTCATAACGATTAGAATTGAAAAACATGGCCTGAATTAATGACCTGGCATTATCTGGCGTGGCCAATTCTCCGGGTCTGATTTTGCGATAGATTTCAATTAAGCCCTCGTCTTCGCAGGCCGACGGGTCTTTCTCAATAGTGGAATTGATGTATTTAACGTCTTGGTCAATGTCTAATTTTTTGAATAGATCTAAAATTTCTTGATCAGTGCCAAAACCAAAAGCTCTTAGCAGTGAAGTGGAAACCGCTTTTCTTTGACGATCAATTCTGACCCAAATAACATGATTAGCATCGGTCTCAAACTCTAACCAAGCGCCGCGTTCGGGAATAATCTTGGCGCCATAAAAAAATCGCCCGCGGACATTATCTCGAGTGAAATAAACGCCAGGCGATCTAATAAGTTGATTCACGATGACCCGCTCAATCCCATTGATAATAAAGGTTCCGCAATCAGTAATTAAAGGAATGTCGCCAAAATAAACTTCCTGATCAACCCTTTTACCTGTTTTTTTATTAATCAATCGGACCTTAACTTTTAAGGCTGCCTCATAGGTTAGATTTCGAGCCCGAGAAATCTTTTCATCAAACTTTGATTCATCTAAGAAACAATCCAAAAAGTGCAGTTCAAGGTCGCGACCCACGAAATCCGTAATGGGAGAAAATTCTTTTAATAACTCTTTCAGCCCTCGTTTTAAAAACCATTGGTAAGAGCTCTTTTGCACCTCTACCAGGTCGGGCAAAGGAGTCGTTTTAAAGGGCGCAAGAAAAATTCTCATATATAATATAATTTATAAAGGGTGCCAAGCCCTTACGCCAAGAATTTTGGTGTGGGGGCTTAGTGCGCTTATTAATGAGTTCACTAAAGAACAAGATAATTAATTAGATTATGAAGACTTGAGAGAATATAACGAAGTAAAAGCCCTGTTAGTGGTCCGCCAGCTGGCGGACGACGCTTCTTTAATACTGCGATTAATAATAGTGGTTATAAAAATAAAATTAGTCTATCTAATAACTGATTTTACTAAGTAATAGGTCGAAGCAAGAGTATTGCCTGACCTGCCTGCCGGCAGGCAGGTCAAGCCTTCTAACTGGGCTCGACAAAATAAAAATATAATTAAATTTCCCAACCCAAAATAAGTACCAAAAATTCCTCTCGGCTAATAAAAATCGAGAGGTTAATCTTTTAAAAACTTTTCTACCCTGCCTATACCGGCAGGCAGGTTAATAAATTGCATTTGGTAGCGAAAACGTTCGCTTAAGCGCTTAAGTTCTATCTTTGTTCTTAGCCTGCCTAACGGTAGGCAGGTTTAAGGAAACAAAGAATTGTGATAGATATTATAATAGATTTTCTATTTTTTGTCAATACAAGGATTCAGTGTTTTCCACAGTTTTTCCGACCTGAAGATAAAAAGGCCTTGAAAAATCTAGGGATTCTGTTAAGCTATTATTACCAAGCGATGCGAGTGAAGCGAAAAATATTTTTCGCTTCCGATCCGCCATCCGCCAACTGGCGGAGGCGGAGCAGGTAACAAAGGGATTAATACCCTTTATTCTATCTTTTTATTTTATTTGTCAAAAATATTTTTAACCCGCCTGCCCTGCCTGCCGGCAGGCAGGGCAGGCAGGTTTGTAACTTTAATTTGTAATTTGACAATATAAAATAAGGATTATATTATCTATAAAATTATGATTAATACGAAAAAGAGTAAAATCAAAAATGATGCATCTTCTGATGCTGAATTTAATTTCCCTCGCCTCGGTGACTTAGTCGAGGGACGTGTAATGGAAATTAAAAGAAAAGAAGTTTATTTAGACTTGAATGGCTTGGCCACTGGTTTAGTGCGCGGGCCAGAATTAGAAGATGAATTGAGCGAATATTCAAACTTAAAAATCGGTGATAGCGTTAGCGCTACCGTGGTTGATATTGATAATGAGAAGGGTTTAATTGAACTGTCGTTTAGACACGCTGGCCATATAAGGGCCTGGAAAAAACTACAAGAAATCATGAATGAAAAAAATCTAATTGCCGTCAAGGTTACCGGGGCCAATGCCGGCGGTTTAATTGTTCAGTATGGCCGATTAGTTGGTTTTTTACCCACCTCTCAATTAAGCTTTGATCATTTTCCTAGAGTAGCAGATGGTGATAAGTCTAAAATCCTTGAAATTCTTAAGAGATATATTAATCAAGCTCTCCAGGTTAAAATTATTGGTTTATCTGAAGAAGAAAACAAATTGATTGTTTCTGAGAAAGAGACCATGAAAGGGTCTATTGATGGAAAATCCTTTAAGGTCGGCGATATTATTGAGGGCGAAGTACAGGGCTTAGTAGACTTTGGAGCTTTTATCAAGTTTAATGGACAAGAAGGTTTATGCCATATTTCCGAAATTGCTTGGCGACGCCTGGACCATCCGTCTGATATTCTTAAAATTCATGATAAGGTTAAGGCGGAAATTATTGGCATGGAAGATGATCGCTTTTCCTTATCTATTAAAAAATTAATTCCTGATCCCTGGACTAAAATCAGTGAAAAATATAAAATTGATCAAGAGGTAGAGGGCAAGGTTTTGAAGGTGAATCCTTTTGGTTTTTTCGTGGAATTAGATCCAGAAATACATGGACTAGCTCATGTCTCTGAATTTCCTGAAGATCACAAAAATCCGCAAGAGTTAGCCGAACCAGGCGATATTTTAAAGTTCAGGGTTATTTCTGTTGAACCCGACGATCACCGTTTGGGGTTAAGCTTAAAAGATTTGTCTAAATAAAGCAAAAAGAAAAACAGGCAGCTCACGATTGAACCGCCTGTCGTGGTCTCAATGGACCATTGATCATGACCGAAGGACTAGCTCTTGGACGAGCTGGAACTGCTGGATCCGCGAGGTAGATGAACGATCAGATTCAATCCCAGCAGGATACAGCCGATGATCAGGGTGGTCTGATTCCAGACCGGGTTGCCGGTGGCCGGAATGGTTATCGAGCTCTTGAGCAGTAGGGCTCCGAAGATGCCCAGGCAGCCTGTGATGGCCGCTATGGCAGTGCCCCAGACGCCCAGTGCGCCGATTCCGAGAAAGCCCAGTACTCCGCCGACCTTTGTGCCGGCCCCGAAACCAGCAAACACGCTGGCAATCAGAAACAGCAATAACACAAAGCCGACACTCACACTGGTGGTCACGATTGACCAGGTGAATAGGAACTTGGCGGCTGCCGTGACGGCAAGCGCCATTCCCAGCTTGGCCTTACAGGCCAAGATGATCGCAGCGATTATCGTTCCGAGCATGTTGACTCCTTTCTGATCTGATTTGCGGACGTTTATATTATAGCACATTTTGAGAAATTTGTCAATAGCGCAAAACCCTTGATTTATAAGGCCTATAACTTAATTTTTAAATATAACATATAACAAAAACTTTTAACTTTTTCCGCCCGAGGCGGACCAGCCTTGGGCTGGGACTTAAGGTTTATTCGCAGTTCGCAAAATTAGCATATTATTTGTAGATTAGCATTATTATCATGAAGATCTTTATTAAAAATTTTCTCCTTTTCTTAGTTGTCTTTCTTATTCTGGCTGGCTTATTAAGTTTGTTTAATAATCCGGGAACCAAGACCTCTCAAGTAGACCTAAGCCAAGTGGTAACAGAAATCAATGCCGGACAAATTAAATCTATTACTGTTAACGGCAATAAATTAGATATTGTTTTAACTACTGGTCAGGCGCAGGTCGCCTACAAAGAAGATGGCGACCTTCTCACCCTGCTAAAAAACTATAACGTTTCAGCTGATAATTTAACTAAATTGACTTATACGGTTAAAAATAGCTCTAGCAACAATATTTGGTTAAATATTATTTTGCCTATCGGCTTGCCGTTCTTACTGCTGATCGGCTTTTTTTATTTTCTCAACCGTCAAATGCGCAGTGGCGGCAATCAGGCCTTTAAATTTGGTGAAAGCCAGGCCAGAGAAATCGGCCCGCAAGATAAAAAAGCTAAAATTACTTTTAAGGATGTGGCCGGAGTTCATGAGGCCAAAGAAGAGCTGGGCGAAATCGTAGAATTCTTAAAAAGCCCCCGTAAATTCATTAATTTAGGAGCCAAAATTCCAAAAGGCGTACTGATAGTAGGAAGTCCCGGTACTGGTAAAACTCTTTTGGCGCGAGCTGTGGCTGGCGAGGCTAATGTGCCATTCTTCCATATTTCTGGCTCAGAATTTGTGGAAATGTTTGTCGGCGTGGGCGCTTCACGCGTTCGCGATCTTTTTCGCCGCGCTAAAAAGAATTTGCCTTGTATTATTTTTGTTGATGAACTTGATGCCGTAGGCCGACAAAGAGGCACTGGCCTGGGCGGTTCTCATGATGAGCGCGAACAAACCTTAAACCAAATTTTAGTGGAGCTGGACGGGTTTGAACCTAATATCGGATTAGTAGTGATGGCGGCTACCAATCGTCCGGATATTTTAGATCCAGCCCTATTGCGCCCTGGCCGTTTTGATCGCAAAGTAATTTTAGATATGCCGGACATCAAAGACCGCGAAGCCATTTTAAAAATTCATAGCCAAAATAAACCTTTCGCTTCAACGGTTAATCTTAGGAGGGTGGCCGAGCGTACTCCTGGTTTTTCCGGCGCTGACTTGGCTAATTTGATGAATGAGGCGGCCATCTTAACCGCCCGAAGAAATAAAACTAAAATCGGACAATTTGAAATTCTAGAAAGCATTGAAAAGGTGCTACTTGGCCCAGAACGACGCAGCCACGTTCTTTCTGATGAAGAACGAAAAATCGTGGCTTATCATGAAGCTGGTCATGCGCTGGTGGCCCATGAATTGCCTCATTGCGATCCAGTACAAAAGATTTCCATTATCTCTCGCGGCAGCGCGGCTGGTTATACGCTAAAAATGCCTGAACAAGAAAAATATTTAAAAACTAAAATAGAATTTGTGGAAAATATTTCCGCTCTTTTGGGTGGCTATGTGGCTGAAGAACAAATTTTTCAGCAAACCACCACTGGTTCCAGCAACGACTTAAAACAAGCTACCGAAATAGCTAAAATGTTGGTGACGCAGTTTGGTATGAGTGAAATTTTGGGTCCGCGAACTTTCGGAGAAAAAGAAGAAATGGTCTTCTTGGGCCGAAGCATCAGTGAACAGCGCGATTATTCAGAAAAAACCGCCCAAACTATTGATGAAGAGGTATCAAAAGTGATTAAATTATGCTATAATAAAGCCAAGGATATTTTGGTTAATCAGCGGCCGGCCCTAGAAAAAATCGCTAAATTATTATTAGCCAAAGAAACCATTGAAAAAGATGATTTTGAAAAGATATTTGATCTCCCCAAACCCAGTTAGAACAACTTTACTAACGCCTTAGTTTCGACCTTATTAAATAACATTTTAAGTATTACAATATCTTTTCTGCCAACGCCTGATTAATGATATTCTTCGCGGCGTTAAGGGAGGAACGTAAAGTTTTCTAACTGGGCAAAACCAAAGAATCGGCTACGGTTCCATTAAAAGAATAGAATAAAAAGAAAACCCTGCCAGCGGATTACCGCTGAACAGGGAGAGTCATTGACTCTTAGGACTTGCCGGTGGGCTTCTCGGGCTTCAGCAGCTTCTTGACTTCGTCGACCACGTACATTGCGGCCACGATCACGACTCCACCCATCATCACGACTGTGACGCCTGCGGACCAAGGACTCTTTGACCCCACTGCTACAACTGTCGATACTCCTGCTAACACCGCCCAGAGAATGCAGCTAGCCATTCGATCCTCCTCGATTGATTAGGTCTTCACCGATTTCCTGATTATATTATAACATATTTTTCATTTTTTGTCAATAGTATAATTCTTGCTTATGTTTAAAACTATTTTAAAACAATCCTGGCAAATTATCTGGCACAACCCGATTCTGTGGGTTTTTGGTTTGTTCAGCGCTTTAATTAGCGGCAACGAACTCACTTTTTTGATTAATCATATTGATCGCTTGTCTTATAATCTCTATTCTCTATCATCTTCTCGCGCTTGGCAATTTTTAGGTCAATTTAATGGCATTTTTAAAAATCATATCAATTGGTGGATGATATTTTTAATGATTTTGGGGTTAATTATATTGTTTATCATTGCTGTCTTTGCTCAAATTGGTTTGATTGTCGGAGTTAAACATTATCATCAAAAACAAAAAATTAATTTTAAATCGTTGATTAAGGACTCTTGGCCGTATTTTTATCTCGTCTTATTAATCAACCTAATTAGTCTGATTATTATTTATCTGGTTTTTACCTTAATCAGCTATCCGTTTGCTAATTGGTTTATTACGTCTGGCCATGCCGCTTGGTTGGCCGTTTATTTCTTATTAAACCTGATTATTCTTCTACCATTGGCTTTTATTGTCTATTTAATTACTCGCCTTGCGATTATTGACTTAATTTATAACTCTAATAAGGTAGGGGTAAGCTTAGTCAAAGCTGGCTTGTTTTTAAAAAAGAATTGGCTAAAAACCCTGAAATTAATAATTATTTTGGGAATAATTGGTCTGATTTTTGGTCTGATTTTGATTGTTTTAGGCGTCTTAACATCCACACTATTAACCCTTGTCGCCAATGGATTATATCAAATAAAAATTAATCTCCCTTTTTCTGTTCTCTTGGTTTTTCTTTGGACTATTATTTTTTTCTTTTTTATCTTTTTGGAAGGGATATTTTATTCATTCCAAAGCTTTGTGTGGACACTATTTTACTTATCTGATAACAAAGATTAATTTGGCCAGCCTCGACTAGGCCTCGAACAGACTTCGAGTCTGAGCGGGCTAGACGTTGGGTCTAAGCGGGGGAAAAAAAGTGAGTAAAATAATTTCTAAAAACCTTGATTTTAATATAATATAATCCACAGAGATAATCTTATTAACATTTACACAGGCTTATCATTATCATTACTAATTAAATATATTATTTATTATGATATAGCTCTATGAAATTAACTATTTTACAAGAAAATTTAAATAAAATTTTATCTCAAATTGGCCGTTTAGCGAGTAATAAAACCACTTTACCTATTTTAAACAATGTATTAATTGAGGCCGAGAAGGGTTTACTTAAATTAACCACCACTAATTTAGAGATAGCTATTAATTCTCAAATTAGAGCCAAGGTTGATAAAGAGGCAAAAATCACTATTCCTTGCCAAATTTTCTCTAATTATATTAATTTGTTGGATAAAGGGCCGATTGATATTGAATTATTAGATACCAATGAACTCAGTTTAAAATCCAAAAATAGCCGGACTAAGATTAAAGGCACTATTGCCGAAGAATTCCCTATTATTCCACAAATAGAACGTAAAAATTTTATTAAAATTAATGCCATAGACTTCAAAAAATGTCTTGATAAAGTGCTCTTTACCGTTTCCCCCGCAGAAACCAGAGCAGAAATCAGCGGTGTTTTATTTTCTTTCAATTCAGACAAGAAATTACTAACTTTAGTGGGAACTGATAGTTATCGTCTAGCCGAAAAAAGCTTAGCGGTTATTGATTCCAACCTGCCTACCGGACAGGCAGGTATTAAAGAAAAAAAAGATGTTATTGTGCCGGCTAGAACCATTTTAGAGCTAACTCGTATTATTGACCCCCACACCAAAGAGGGCCCGCCAGCTGGAGGAGAAGACAAAAGGGAAGTGGAAATCTTTTTTTCAGAGAATCAAATTTTATTCATTTATGAATCAACGGAAATTATTTCTCGAATTATTAACGGTGAATACCCAGATTATAAACAACTTATCCCACAATCATTTACCACTCGCGCTCTTTTAGAAAAAGACGCTCTCTTAAAGGCAGTTAAGGCAGTCAGTTTATTCACCAAAGCTGGTTTGAACGATATTAACCTTAAATTTGACGCTGCTGGCGACAAAACCATTGTTTCTTCACTAAATAGCCAGGTTGGTGAGAGCCAGATTGATCTAAAATCAGAAATTAAAGGAGAAGACAAAGAAATAGTCTTCAATTATCGTTATTTATCAGATGGACTACTTAACCTTGACGGCGTTGAAGTAAGTGTTAATATGGTAAATGACAACTCCCCTGTTCTTTTAACCTCTCCAGACGAGAAAGGTTATTTATATCTAGTTATGCCGATTAAAAAATAGACGGCATTAAGCCCTGCTTATCGCCTGCCTACTGGTAGACAGGGCAGACAGGCAAAGCCGCCCCATGGACATAAATTTAGAAATAAAATTATTTTCTTGCTTCCTGTCTGGAGATGACTCCAAGGAGGCAATAAGCGGGTTAATTTATTAATATTTTTGCCGAGCCAAGGGTTTGCCCAGCCTGCCTAGACTCGAGGTCTAGTCGAGGCTAGTTAGCGGACCCATAGCCACTGGCAAAATAAAGGTCGTGCTCCGCGATCCGACGCCTGTCTCTGTTTCGACTTTAGGTCGGAATGGATATTAGATGGAGGAGGCGGATAATTACTTCGCCTAAGGCGGATTTACCCCGCCACATGGCGGGGTTAAGAGATAATAATTATGAATAAAGCTGAATTAATTGAGCAATTGTTTGCTAAGACTGGCGCTGCTTCTAAGGCAGAAACTGGTCGTTGGGTTGATATTTTTGTGGAATTAGTGATTGATACCCTAAAGAAAGGAGATGAAGTGGCGATCTCTGGTTTTGGCACTTTTTTAGTCAAGAATCGCGCTGCCCGAACTGGTCGTAATCCAAAGACCGGAGCCACTATTTCCATTCTAGCTACCAAGGTTCCGAAATTTAAAGCCGGAAAGGGCTTTAAGGATGCCGTAAAAAAGTAAATTTCTTGTACCGTTCACTTTAGAGTGACAGTGCATTTATTTATTCGGTACCGAAAATAAAATCCCTTAATCATTCTTTGATTAAGGGATTTTATTTATAATTCAAGTTCTAATTTTAAGAAAAATCTATTGATCTTTATCATCTTTCCAATCACCATATTTCCAGTCATTACTATCCTTGAGATTACTGTTCCAATTTGCAAGAATTTTAAGCCAATCTTTTGCGAGTTCGCGAACCACCACTACTCTCTTGGCATCTTGAAGTAATTTATCTCGTGCTGCCTCATCTCCACCTTCCAGGGCACGAATAATTTGTTCATGTTCATGGCTGTCACTGTGATAATAGCGCCATCCACGAAGCGTCTCGTCAATGAATTCAGCACTTGTCCCCCATGGGGCACTCCCTATTCCCGTGCGGCTCACGGGGTCATCAGGATTAAGGTTTAAAGCTGCATCAACAAGTTTCCATTCTGGAAAGGCAGCCCTAACTCTGGCCACAAAATCCTCTGGATATTTCTTTTCTTTCTCAGGGTTAGTGCCTGTTTCAATGGAGGTTATTATTTTTTCCATAGAATTGTTATTAACAAATTAAATTTATCTATTATTTATAATAACACAAATAACCAAAAATGTCAATATCAGCTAAGTGTGAATAGCTTATTTGACCCCGTTAGAGCTTTTTAAAAATTTTATTAATTCCCACATAAAAAACTCGTTTCATCATGTAAATTTATCCTGGGGATAAGCAGACTCTAACGGGGTTGACAATTTTTATAGAATTAATTATAATTAAATCCGGAGGAAGGAAATGATGACAATCATCACCCACCTCTCGCCACAGCTGCTGGTCACGCCGCTCCTATTGTCAGTTTTCGCGGTGTGTGTGTCCTTCCCCAACCTCGTTCCGGAAATAGCAGTCGTCCTGCAATTTTTTCGGAACGCACCCGAAGAGGTCGGCTCTTCACGTGACGTCTGGACTCCGGAAGTAGCACCGGCTGTTTAATCCGGTAAAGTGGAGGAGAGGTACTTGAGCGTGTCGCCCATGGCTGCACGCTCTTTTTTTATTCAAGTGGAGTAAAACAAAAAGGGCGGCAATGCCGCCCGCTAACCTAGACTCCTCTGATTCTTAAAACTAAAAATTTCCCTTCAATTCAGGAAATACAAATGAGGCCTAAGATGCATATGAACAAGTATTGCTACCATCCACAACGCTTCCCTTGCGGTAACGCTTTCATCACCCTAGACCTCATTAAAATGATAAAACAAAAAAACCATTAAGTCAAGTAAATTAGAAAAGTTATGCACAGCCCCTATTTTTTCCTATTTTTATAAAAATTACAAAATAAGTCCCAAAGATTTGTTTTTCCCAACCCCTGACAGGGAATAACCTGCCCGGGCCGGTAGACAGGGGATCTGCCCTACTTTACCCCGCCACTTTTATGCCCCCAGCAGGAATCGAACCTGCATTTACTGCTTAAGAGGCAGCTACTTTACCGTTAAGTTATGGGGGCTTATTTATTTTCTATTTCAAGTTTATAGGGCGAGTTATTTTCCTAAGTGACTGCCACTTTCTTTGAGTTAATTCAACTTTAGGTCCAGTATTTTTCATTACGGCTTTAATCCATCCAAAAATTCGATATTTAACATTGACGCTTTTGAGAATTTCTATTCTCATTGTTCCGTAATAAAGATTATTTTTTCTATAGCCCTTGCTTATTGGTTTAATATAACTTTTCCCAAAATTTTCAACAGGAATCCCCGTAAGATCAGACCAGAATTTTTTAATTTTTAATTCGTTTTGTTGTTGATAAATATTTAATCTTGCTTTTAAGTTTTTTGCGGGTATTTTGAGTATTTTTTCTATCCACCGAACCATAAATAAAATGAGATGCGGGTCAGAATTGGTTATATTGCACAGTTTCCCCTTACTCCCCTCAGCCCAGTATAAAGAAGCTCCTATCAAACGATAGGCCTCTAAAGATATTGGGATTTTAATTTCTTTTTCTGCATTTTTGATAATCTGTTCTACCTCTCTTAGTCTTCTTTCTTTTTGACTTTGCGAGCCTCTTGCTAATATTTGAATTTGTTTTGTGTATAAGCGCCTTCTGGGCTCGGCTTTAAGAGAAATACTCTTTAACCAAAAACTCAAAGTACTTTTAGCCACATTGGTTTCCTTTTTGATCTCACCGTAACTTAACCCTCGTTTTCTTAGTTGTATAGCCTTTAATTTGAGATTTTTATAATCTTTATCCATACCAACAATTATATCACATATGACTACTGGCCTCAAGTAATCAACACCACCACCGCCACCACATATTGTCGAGATAGGACCAAAGAGATGGTTATTTTATTAAGATTTTAACAAATTGTATTTTTTTGGCAAATAAAAAATGCCCCCGAGAGGAATCGTCCGCTTAAAATATGCCCTCGAGAGGATTCGAACCTCTAATCTCAGCTTCGAAGGCTGATGTGATATCCGTTTCACTACAAGGGCGCAAGGCAGTGGCGGGCAGGCATTTCACTACAAGGGCGCAGGCATTGGTGGGCAGGAGACTAGTACTCTATCCATTGAGCTATAGGGGCCTAAGCGAGTACAATTTTATTTCGCAATCAATTCTGGATAAGGAGTGTGGGCTAGGGCTACTTCGCGAGTAATTAAATCGTCTTTTAATAAAGCGTTGAGCGATTGTTCAATACTAATCATGCCATCTTGACTGCCGGTTTGGAGGACCGATTTTAGTTGATTGATTTTATTGTCGCGAATTAAATTACTTACCGCCGAATTGTTAATTAAAATTTCTCGAGCTGCTATTCGGCCGCCGTTTTTTTTGGGTAATAAATGTTGGGCAATCACAGCGCGCAAGGCTAAGGCGAGTTGCAATCTGATTTGAGTTTGTTGATAAGGCGGGAAGACGTCAATAATTCGATCAATAGTCTGAGGGGCATTGGAGGTATGCAGAGTAGCTAGAATTAAATGGCCAGTCTCGGCCAGCGTTAAGGCCAGAGACATGGTTTCCAAATCGCGCATTTCGCCAACCATGATGACATTAGGGTCTTGGCGAACAATATGCTTTAAGGCGTCATCGAATGACACCATATCTTTGCCGAGCTCGCGTTGTGAAATAATACTTTTGGCCGGAATAAAAACAAATTCAATGGGATCTTCCAGAGTAATAATATTACAAATACGATTTTGGTTAATGTAATTTATCATCGCGGCTAAGGTGGTTGATTTTCCGCAACCAGTCGGGCCGGTGACAATAATTAAACCATTATGAAGATTGGTTAATTCTTGGGTAATGGGCGGCATATCAATTTCTTCCATGGTGGGGATGTGCGGCCAAATAATACGCGCTACTAAAGCTAAATTGCTTTTTTCCCAATAAAGATTAACGCGAAAACGGGCGCGGTTGTCTAATTCTAATGATAAATCTAATTCTTTGTTGTTGAAAATTTGTATTTTTTGCTTGCGGTCAATCAGTGGCGCGATCAGGTTGATTAAGTCTTGATTGCTCAAAATCGGAAAATCGCTTTTTTGCAACACGCCGTCAATGCGAAAAACCGGCGCTTGATTAGTTAATAAATGAATGTCGGATGCTTTTAATTCAACAGCTTTTTGAAAAATTTGTGGAAGATTCATATCTCCTACGAATTACGAATTAAGTACGAATATACTAATATTTTTAACTTTTGCCTTTTGATTTAAGATTCATTCGCAGTTCGCGCGATTAGCATACTTTTCGCAAATTCGCATTTTGGAATTTCTTATGTCTATGAAACTCGCTCAACGTATGCTCCGGTGTCTGTGTTGATTCGGAGGATGTCACCTTCTTTGATAAACAAAGGGGCATTAATTTTCAGGTCAGTTTCTACGGTTACTTGCTTCATGATATTAGTGGCCGAATCGCCGCGTACGCCAGGCGGGGCCTCAATGACTTTTAGCTCCACCTTTTTAGGCAGTTCAATATTGATGGGATTTTGATTAAAAAGAATCAGAATTATTTCCTGACCATCTTTGAGGTACTTTTCTTTACCGCCGATTAGAGATTTATCTAAAGCAACCTGGTCATAGGTGGTCATATTCATCAAATAAATATTTTGATCATCTTGATATAAAAAATTGGCCTTGCTGCGTTCCACGTCTGCTTCTTTAATATTGCCGCCGGCATTAAAAGTCTTTTCCATGGTCACGCCAGAAATCATATTTCTTAATTTGGTGCGCACAAAAGCGCGACGCTGAGCCGTGCGCGCGTGTTGTGATTCTAAAACAATATAAGGTTGGCCATCAATCTCAATAATTGAGCCAACTCTTTTTAATTCGTTGATATCCATGATAATAATGCTAATCTACAAATAATATGCTAATAATGCGAACTGCGAATATTACCAAAATTTGGATAAATAATTTGCGAAAATAATTTCATGATCTGTTGGGGCTTATTCGCAGTCCGTAGATTAGCATTAGATTCGCAAATTCGCATTGTCATTTATTGTTTGACAAATGGCAGAAGACCCATGATTCTTGCTCTTTTAATCGCGGTGGCTAATTTTCTTTGATGTTTGGCGCAAGTGCCTCTTTTGCGGCGCGGTAAAATTTTGTGATAGGAAGAAAGAAAACGACGCAACAAATCAACGTCCTTATAGTCGATTTCTTGAACGAGATTAAGGCAAAAATGACAATGTTTTTGATCTTGATTATTAAGGTTCATTTTTAGTGTGATATTTAGTTAGTAATTAAAAGGGAATTTCGTCTGGACTAATTTCTTCGTTGGGATTGGTTTCCCCCTGATTAGGCGTGGCTTCTACCGGCTCAAAATTTTCTTCTGCGGCGTCGCTAGTAGCAGACGGGGCAGATGATTTGGGGCCAAGTTGTAATCTTTCGGCTATAACTTCAGTGCGATAATGTTTGACGCCCTGTGGATCTTGCCAGTTGTGGGTTTGTAATCGTCCCTCAATGAAAGTCAGACCACCTTTTTGTAGCCATTTTTGCGCTAATTCAGCCAATCGACCCCAGAGTACGATATTATGGAATTCGGCTGATTTTTGTTTTTGACCATTACGGTCAGTCCAAAAACGATTAGTGGCTAGACCGAACGAGGCCACGTTTTGTCCGGTAGTGGTGGTGCGCAATTCAGGATTTTTAGTTAAACGACCGATCAAAAAAACTTTATTGAGGTCCATAAAAATATATTTATTGCCAAGCGAGGCGAGCGACCTGCCCGCCTCCGCCAGTTGGCGGATGCCTCCCTAGAGTTAAATCTCTAACATAGAAGGCAAGCAATGATTTTGTCAGGTAGTGGAGTTTGACCTGCCTGTCCGGTAGGCAGGGCTTAATGCCCTTTATAATTTTAATAATTCATCAATTTTGTCATCAATGGTTTTTAAGTTTTCTTCGGGATTGGCATCGGTCTCAGTATCATTTTTTTTGTTAGACACAGGTGGTTCGCCTCGACTCGGCGAGGCTGGCCCGCCTAGACTCGACAGTCCAGTCGAGGCTGGCCTCTCTTTTCTGGGCGATCTTTTCGTCTCGGGCATTTTGTATTCTACTGCTTCGGTAATTTGGAAACGCAGCACTTCCGGGGTAAGTTTTAGCTTTTGCTCCATTTTGATCAGTGATTCGCGGTCACCATTAAAAGTTGTCAGAATATAAAAACCACGTTTGATAGTTTTTATAGTATAGGCCAACTTTTTATTGCCTAAATTATTTTCGTTGATTATTTTAGCGCCGCTTTCCTCGATAATTTCATTAATGTTTTTTTGGATTGCCGGCGCTTCGGCTTCGGTAAAAGGCGAAGGAATGATGTATAGAATTTCGTATTTTTTCATCCTGGATAGTATAAATTCGATGCTTCTCTGGCTTGGTTATCATCGACACGCCAGGAGGCAAAGTTAATTAGTAGAACATTAGAAGTGTCCACAGTAGTTAATCGAAGCCGTAGGCCCCGTTAGTAGTCCGCCAGCTGGCGGACTACTAACGGGGCTTAAGCATTATCGAATTTAACTACCGGGTTTACCAAAATTATTATCAGCCTGCGAGGATTGAGCCCGAGGCTCATCATTCTAGGGCTGAGGCCCGCCCAGGGCGGGTAAATTACAATGTCTTAAGAGATTTAAATTTTAATAGAGATGGGTTAAAAAGTCAAGTGAAATACTTGAGATTAATTCAATTAATGTTAGAATTGATCTATGACTTATTTTGTCGAGCGAGGAGCAAAATGGAAAATTTCAATTTTACATTTTCTCCGAGCGAAGACGAAACAAAGGGTTTAATGCCCTGCAGCTTGCTGCGCAATAGGGGTTCGGGGTTTGCCCCGAGGTTTAATACCCTTTATACTTTTATTTTAGGGTATAATCCAGTTTTGTCAACCCCTCGCCCAGAAATTTTGAATAATCGGTTAATTCGCTTATTTGGGAAAAATACTAGACAAGTAAATGCGTTCCTTAATTTATGATATATTTTATTACTATTATTCAACCCTGCCTATGCCGGCAGGCAGGTAAAAATTAAAATTTCTGGGTGAGGGGCGATAGCGTTTACCATTATAATCATTATTATGAAATATTGTTTTATTTTAGGACACAATCCAACTTTGTCCGTCGCGGAAATCAGTCAAGTGTTAAAAGAAGATTTTCAGGTGGTGGAATTGTCAGTCCGCGCTTTGATTATTGAGAGCCAAAAAGAATTAAATGCCGAGCAATTGCAGAGGCGATTGGGCGGTACTATTAAAATTGGGCAAATTATTTCACGAATCAACACTAATTTTAACACGAATGACACTAATCTTATTCGCGAGATTAGTGATGAATTGGTGAAAATTGGCGAGGTTGCGAAGCGAGTCTATTTTGGTTTTAGCTTATATTCACTGGCCTCTCATGAGGTGTTTAAACAATACCAGCCACAGGTTAAGTCCCTGGCCATGGAAACAAAAAAGGCATTGAAAAGTTTTGGTTTGTCTTCTCGGTGGGTTAGTTCCAATGACGAGGTGCTGTCCTCGGTGGTTGTACAAAAAAATAAATTATTAACTCAAGGAGCGGAATTTTGTTTTTTGATTGGTTCGGAGAAAATAAATTCCCACACCAAAAATTTTGGTGTGGGGATTTATTTAGCCAAAACCTTAAGCTGTCAGGAAGTGGAGGAATATAGTTATTATGATTTCGGCCGACCAGCCCGGTCTATAAAACAAGGTATGCTGCCACCCAAGTTAGCCAAAATTATGATTAATTTAGCCCAAGCGCCACAAACGGGAATTATACTAGATCCTTTTTGTGGGGTAGGTACAGTTTTGCAAGAAGCGATTAAAATGGGCTATCGTAATTTGATCGGTACCGACATTGATGAAGGCGCCATTAAACGAACCATCACCAATATCAATTGGCTGTCCGATCAACAAAAAATTAATTTTTCTGATTTTAATTTGAAAATTTTTCCTGCCGATGTTCGGACCTTGTCTAAATTATTAAATCCTGACCTCGTTGACGCCATTGTGACCGAACCCTATTTAGGTCCGATTGATAGGATTAAAGATAGTCGTCAAATAAGCAAAATTATTTCTGAATTAAGTGAATTATATTTGGCAGCTTTTCGTGAATTAAAACAGGTGTTAAAAAAAGATGGACGCTTGGTGATTGTTTTTCCGGTTTTTAGAGAAGGCGCAAAACTACATTATCTACCGATTATTGATGAAATCAGAAAACACGGCTGGCAAGTTATAAATCCAATGCCCCCAGAATTACAAAAAAATCCGGCTATAAAAATAACAATCCGAGATTCAATTATTTACTCTCGTCCAGATCAAATGGTGCTTCGTGAAATTTTTATATTTATTCGCAATTCGTAGCATTCGCATACATTCGTAGATTAGCATCGTGTTGATTTATTCCCGGCCGGATCAGCAGGTTTTGAGAGAGATATTGATTTTTACTTTATAAACAAAAGTCCGCAGAATCTTGCCAGGGTTTGTTGTTTGATTATACTAAAAGAGAAAGGAGGTAGACTATGTATAAACTGATTTAATGTCGGCCAGAATGCTGATAGGGGCGCCTCTTTTTGTCCATAAAAAAAACAAGCTCAAGAGGACTCGTTTTTTTGTTGCCGATTTTGAAGATTAGAGCATCTTTTTTTCTTCTTTAACGCCGGCCCGAACTTTTTCCCAAACAGTATTTTTAATTTCTTGGATGATTTTAGGATTTTGTTTTAAATAATCTTTAGCCACTTCGCGGCCCACACCTAATTTCAATTCGCCATATAAATAAGTATTGCCTGATTTTTTAACCACGCCGTAATTAACGCCAGTGTCCAGGGTATCGCCAGACAAAGAAATTCCCTCATTATACATAATATCAAATACGCATGTCTTAAAGGGTGCGGCCACTTTATTTTTGACAATTTTGACCTTAACCTGATTACCGATAGTTTCTTCATCCTTTTTTATTTGCTGGGCGCGGCGAACTTCAATGCGGCAGGAAGAATAGAATTTCAAGGCCACGCCGCCGGGCGTGGTTTCGGGATTGCCGAAAAATACGCCGATTTTTTGCCTGATTTGATTGATGAAGATGACCACGGTTTTAGTCTTGCCGATAATGCCGGCCAATTTACGCAGCGCCTGGCTCATTAGTCTGGCCTGTAGTCCCATAAATTGGTCGCCCATTTCTCCTTCAATTTCCACGCGGGGAGTTAAGGCCGCCACTGAATCTATCACAATCACATCAACGCCATTAGAGCGCACTAGAGTTTCTACGATTTCGAGCGCCTGTTCGCCAGTATCGGGTTGAGAAATTAAGAGGTCATTAATTTTTACGCCAATTTTTTGCGCGTAGTCTGGATCCAAGGCATGCTCGGCGTCAACAAAAGCCGCTACGCCGCCGGCTTTTTGGATCTCGGCTATAATATGAATTGCCAGAGTCGTTTTGCCGCTCATTTCTGGACCAAAAATTTCTATAACGCGGCCCCGCGGCACACCGCCAACGCCTAGAGCTAAATCCAGCGATAGACAGCCGGTAGAGAAAACCTCAACGTCCATTCTTTTAGCTTCGCCCAGTTTCATAATTGCGCCATCGCCGAACTTGGTTTTAATTTGCTCAATGGCCATTTGAGCCGCTCTGGCGCGATCAGTATCTAAATTAATGCTCTTCTTAGGAGAGTCATCGTCTCTCTTTGCCATAAAATATTTATTACGATTTAATTTGAATAAAGGGTATAAACCTCAGGGCAAGCCCTGAACTCCCGTTCCGTTGCAAGCCTGCCTGCCCTGCCTACTGGTAGGCAGGGCAGGCAGGTCACTAGTCTCACTTAGCAATAAGATTATTTTACAAAAATTTGCCGCCAGACAACGCTTTCTGAACTGTTTGTCTTTTTGGCGGATATCTTTATTGTATTTAGGCCGGACAAAAGATTAACATCTTCGCTAAATAAATTACTGCCGTCTTTGATAACAGCCTGATTGTTGATTTTAACGACGGCGCCTTTGTCGGTCCAGCCCTTGATGGTAATATTTTTTTGATCAGTAATAAGGCCGCCGTCTGGACTAAAAATTTTTATTTGCGGCGGGAAAAACGGTTGAGTGATAACCGCGGCCAGATAAATAACCAGACCAATAGATAAAATTATGCCCGCAGTTTTTTGTAGATTATTGTTTTTAATTTTTTTTGGTTGTAATAAATGCAGGGCATTGGCTGGCCGAAGGAGGGTTGAACTTTTTATTTTATGATTGGCAAAAATCGGCAGTTTTTTTTGGCCTTCTGATTGTTGATTAATAACTTGCTGTTTTACTTCAGAGAATAAGCTTTCACGGCGGTACAGACCTAAGAGTTCAGGTGAATCTAAATTCAAAAATTCGGCGTAGCGCTCTAAAAAGCCTCTGGCATAAGTGGGGCTGGGTATTTTATAATAATCACCCATTTCCAGAGCATTTAAGTATTCCTCAGAAATTTTAATGGTTTTAGCCACCTCGGCCAGCTGATAGCCAAGACTTAGTCGAGTGCCCCTTAAAAAATTTCCTAGGTTTTCGATTTGAGTTGAAGTACTACTGCTCATAATAATGCTAATCTACAAATGATACCTGCCCGCCTCCGCCAGTTGGCGGATGCCTCCTTGAAGTTAATCCTAACCTGCCCGCCATATGCCTATCTTGGAAATAGGAAGTTTATTTGTCATGAAAGTTTATTCCCGAAGTTTATCTTGGCTTCATTGACAGGCGTTGGCAGGCGGGACAGAAAACGAGAGACGGTTTCGTCTTTAAATTTTTATATCCATGGGGTGGCTTCCCGCCCGCTACGAATCGCGTAGCGAGTCGGGCAGGTGGCAGGCGGGTGCTAATTTTGCGAACTGCGAATATTAAATAAATCATTATTCTTCGGCCAAAGAATTGAGAATCCTTCTGGGTTCTATATATTTTTTTCTGAAGTTAGCCAATATTCCTAATTTTTTATTTAAAGCCAATAAATAACGTTTGACCTGATAATAATCTTCTCTGGTTAATAAATTTTTTGCTTTGATTTCTAAAATGATTTTATTCTCAATCAAAAAATCAATTTTATTTCTTTTCTGCTCGCCTTCAAAAGACGGAGGAAGGACTTTTTCGCGCTCGTATTTTACTTTTAATTTTTTCAAATAACGCTCCACTGCATCTGAATATTGTTTTTCGTTACAAAATCTGCCTAATTCATTATGAGCAGCGAAAAGCACACCGTTAATTTTATATGACAAATCTGGATAAATAAGTTGCGAAAATGATTTCATAATTTGTTAAGGCATATTCGCAGTCCGTAGATTAGCATAAAATTAGCAAATTCGCATTGTCATTTATAGGTTAAGATACTTCTTCATCGCCGCTCTGGCCGCCAACCAACAAACAATGAGGGTAAAAATTAACGGTCCGCCAAACACCATCAGACTATGTGACAATAAATAATAGAATAAATTTATTTTTAAACCAAGAAAATTCAATATCTGCGGCTGAAGTTTGCTGATCACTAAAAGAAATAGACCGCCGCTAATAATGGTAGCAATAATTACGCTAATAGAAATTTCTACCAAAAAAGGCGCCGAGATAGAAGAACTGGTAGCGCCGATCAGACGCATCATTTTTATTTCTTCCAGCCTGGCATAGATGCTTAGGCGAATAGCGTTAAAAATCATCAAAACAACAATGGCTACAAAAAGCCCACTGACGATAAAACCTAAAAATTTTATTTTGCGTCCCCAAAAATCAATTTTATCTATTAGTTGTTGATAATTGCTAAAATCTTTTTCTTGAATGATGTCATTATAGCGGGGACTGGTAACCATCTCTAATACTGGCGCTATTTCAGTGTTTGGCTTAATTTTTACCAACAAAGTTGGACCAAAGGGATTACTATTGATTTCTTGCAAGGACTCCATTACGTCTGAGTCATTCTGATGTAATTGTTTAAAGCTGGCAAAGGCCTCTTGGGCATTAATGACCGTCACTTCTTGAACTGGGGAGAGATCCTCCAGGTCAGTTTTTAAATTATTTAAGCTATTATCAGTAACCGATGGAACAAGGTACAGACTCAGGTCAGCTTTGGTGCGAATTGAATTAATAGTTTCTTGAACGATAATATTTAGAGAGATTAAAGAAGAAAATGAGAAAAACAATAAAACCAGAATGATTATCACGGCGCCAGATAACCCGAAATTGCGTCGAAAATTTTGCCAACCATAGAGAAATGCTTGCATATAATAATGCTAATCTACAAATATTATGCTAATTATGCGAACTGCGGATACACAATACTAATCTACAAATATTACCTGCCCGCCCTGCCTGACGGTAGGCAGGCAGTGCTTTAGCTTCGTTTCGCCACTCAGGCATATTAATAGTTAGTCTAATTAATTTTATTTCTAAGTTCTTGCCATAAAGCGCACTAATTTAAGAAACATCTCCGGCCAGCTGGCGGACTGCTACTACTGGGTTTGTTTTTAAATTTTTACATCCATGGGGCGGCTTAGGCAGGCGGGTGCTAATAAGCTAACTGCGAATATTACTAATATTAGGACTTATTCGTAGTCCGTAGATTAGCATAAAATTAGCAAATTCGCATTATTATCTAATTTTAATATGTGCTTCGGCTAATTGTTTCTCCGGCAGTTGGCTGGGCGCGCCCATCAAAAGGTCTTTGGCGTCAGCAGTTTTGGGGAAAGGAATAACTTCGCGAATGTTGGGTTCATTGGTTAAAATCATAATTATCCGGTCAAGGCCGGGGGCAATGCCGCCATGCGGCGGAACGCCGTATTCAAAGGCTTCTAATAAATGGCCAAATTTATTTTTAATTTCCGCATCGCTTAAACCCAAAATTCTAAAAACTTTTTGTTGCAACTCTGGCTGGTGAATTCTAATGGCGCCGCCAGCAATCTCAAATCCATTACAAACCAAATCATATTGTTGGGCCAGGGCTTTTTGCGGTTCATGATCTAACAAGGCCAGATCTTTTTTTTGGGGTGCGGTGAAAGGATTGTGCACAGGCACTAATTTTTTTTCAGTGGCAGAATATTCAAACAGAGGGAAATCTATCACAAAACAGAAAGCTAATTCATTAGGATCATTTTTATTTTTTCGTAAATCCGGCTTGTCGCTGTGATATTTTTCCATAACTTCTTTATAAGTTAAGCGCGGAAAAGGCAGGGTGGAGATTTTTTTCTGCGGCGCTACTTTTTTCACCATGGCCGTCATCATTTCTTCCACTAAACTTAAAATATCATTTTCTTCCACAAAACTCATTTCTAAGTCCAGCTGAGTAAACTCGGGCTGGCGGTCGCCGCGCGTATCTTCGTCGCGAAAACAGCGGGCGATTTGGAAATAACGCTCTATGCCGGCTACCATTAATAATTGCTTAAATTGCTGCGGCGCTTGAGGTAAAACGTAGAATTGGCCAGGGTAAAGACGCGAAGGGATCATAAATTCGCGGGCTCCTTCTGGCGTGCCTTTAGTCAAAATCGGCGTTTCAATTTCTAGGAAATCTTTGGCGGTTAAGAAATCGCGGAAGAACTTTATGACTTCACAGCGCAGCATAATAATTTTTTTGACTCGCTCATGACGCAGGTCTAAGTAGCGATATTTTAATCTTAACTCTTCGCCAGCCGAAATAATCTCGTTATCAATGGTAAAGGGCGGGGTTTTGGCTTCGGACAAAATGGTTAATTTTTTGGCCAAAATTTCTATGGCGCCAGTGGACATTTCGGTCTTAATTTGATTAGCCGGACGCTGATTAACAACGCCTTCAATCTCCACAACAAATTCGGGCCGGATAATTTTAACCGCCTCACTGGAGGCCTCGTCCAATTCTTGGGGTACAAAAACAATCTGCGCCAGCCCAGAGCGATCGCGCAAATCAATAAAAACAATTTTGCCCATATTGCGCCGAGTATTGACCCAGCCCTTGAGCAAAACACGTTCACCGACTTTATTAATAGTTTCTTTAGTCCAAATTCTTGGCATAAGAGAATTACTAATCATACTAATTCTACCCGCCTGCCAGCCTCGCCGAGTCTAGGCGGGCCATCGCCGCCCCATGGACATAAAGTTTAAAAACAAAATCATCTCTTAATCTCTATATTTAGAGTTAACTCCAGGGCAGGCAATAGGCGGGCAGGTCGCGAATGACTACGAATTATTATTCGTATGATTAGTGAGCGAGCAAGTCCGTCAGTAGACGGACGAACGAGCTAAATTAGTAGTAATAAGTATAGATTAAATTAACCCTCTTTAATATAGCATAAGTTATAGAATCTGCAAGTCTGGGGACAATTGCTCTTGACTTTTTCCTCAAAATGTGCTATAATATAATCATTACTGAAGAGCGGTTGGTCAGAAACCAATCGTTTTAACTTCAGTACTAAGGAGACAACGATGGGTAGCAATACACCTGTCGGCGCAGATCCGGCCGAACTCACAATGGCTGGCCTGCAAAAGGACTTTTGGGCGAAGTATCAGAGTGGTCAGATCACTCTTGACCACTTCCGGTGGCTTCTCAGAATGTCCAAAGCAGAACGTGACCGACTTGCTGGCAGCGCTTCCGCTGCGGAAGGCAAGTTCGTCCTGCGGAGCACTTTCTCTCTGACGGTGCCCACGAACTTCGTTCACGAGACGCAAATCGCGTCGTTCCTCGAGGCCCACCGTCGGCAGTTCAGCTTCGTCAATGAAGCGCTGACCGACAAGAACTTCGCCAAGGCCACCCAGCGGCTCGTTCCGGGGAAGACCTATCAGGTTAAGATCTTCGGAATCACCAGTCGGGTGACTTCGGAGGATTGCTTGGACTTGTACAAGGTTCACAACGGTATCTTGACCGGCGCCCAGGGTTTGACCCTGGCCTGGCAAGAAGCCAGGGGAACCTTCCCGGTCGGCAAGTGGACCGTGTCCTTTGACAAGAAGGATGCGCTCTGGACCGATTCTGGCGGTATCCACCGCGTGCCGGGCGTCTACCGCTACTCGGATGTCGGCTTCGAGCTCTACCTCGTCCGCTTCGAGGACGACTGGGGCGACGGCAGCTGTATCCTCGTCTTCTGCGACTGTTAGCGCTTTGACGCTCAGTCGCTTAGTCCTGTCCTTGGGTCTTAGACCCTTGGGGCCCTTGCATCGGCAAGGGCCTCTTTCTTTTATAAAATTTTTCCTGCTTTGGATAGTAGATCGGGTATACGGCTATGCCTGCCTGCCGGTAGGCAGGGCGGGCAGGTATCTTCTAACTTCTAAATTCTAGTCTTAAGATTCTTGAGCATATCCTCGGTCATTTTAGCTAGATTATATTCTTCTTGCCAACCCCAATCGCGCCGAGCTAAAGAATCGTCAATGCTTTTTGGCCAAGAGTCGGCTATTTTTTGCCGCTCATCAGGGGCGCAACTGTGTTGAAAATCAGGCAGGTGTTTCTTAATTTCGTTGACCAGGTCTTGAACAGAAAAACTCATAGCCGCCAAATTATAACCAGAGCGAATGGAAATTTTTTGTGTCGGCGCTTCCATTAATTCAATAGTGGCTCTAATGGCGTCGGGCATATACATCATTGGCAATACGGTGTTTTCATTAAGAAAGCAAGTATAGTGATGGTGCTTTAGCGCTTCATAAAAAATGGCGATGGCATAATCAGTTGTTCCGCCGCCAGGCGCGGTTTTATAACTAATTAATCCCGGGTAACGAAGACTGCGGACGTCAAGGCGATATTTTTGCCAATAATAATTACACAACAATTCTCCGGCTAATTTGGTGATGCCATACATAGTGTTGGGGTTGGCGATGGTGCATTGCGGTGTTCTTTCTTTGGGTGTGTCCGGGCCAAAAACAGCGATAGAGCTGGGGAAAAAGAGCCGATCAATCTGATTGGCGACGGCCTCGTCTAAAACATTTTTAAGACCGAGCATATTCACCTGCCAAGCGAGGTCAGGATTTTTTTCGCCCGTGGCCGATAGAACTGCGGCCAAATGATAAATAATATTGATGCGATGTTTTTGAATCGTCTCTTTGATGCTTTGACGACTGGTCACGTCAATGATGGCTTGCGGCCCGCCGTTTAATTCTGGGAGGAGGGAGGTTTTGTTAATTCCAGCAATGACGTTATCAACGCCATATTTCTGGCGTAGGGCCAGTGTGAGCTCGGCGCCAACTTGGCCGGCTGAGCCGATAACTAAAATTTTTTGAGACATACCAAGTATAATTTAAAAATCAAAAGGCAAAAATCAAAATTACAATTCAAAAGTTAAAATTAACTAACATTTCCTAAACTACAATGTTTAAACATTAAGACATTAGAAATTCATTTGAAATTGTAATTTAATTTATTAGTTGTATTCGTGTCAGTATTCGTTGAATTCGTGTTTACCGGTGGTTAGAGAATTCGTTCTACCATAAAGATGATCAGCCCCATCACGGCCGTGACGCCGCTGATTAACCAAAAGCGCATGACGATTTTTGGTTCGGGCCAACCGATGGCCTCTAAGTGATGATGAATCGGTGCTGATAAAAAGACCTTTTTTTTGCGAATTTTTTTCGAAACCTGTTGAATAATGACCGAGCCCGATTCAATGACGAACAACAGTCCGATAATGGGCAGCAATAAAAAATAATTAGTAAACATGGCCAGCACGCCCAAAGTAATGCCCAGCGACATGGCGCCGGTATCGCCCATAAAAAATCGCGCCGGAAAAATATTAAACCACAGGAAAGCCACCAACGACCCGATAATTACTCCGCAAAAAGTGGCCAGGTCGTACTTGCCCTGAAGAAAAGCAATGGATCCATAAGCGGCAAAGGCCATCAGTAGTGTGCCGCCGGCCAGGCCGTCCAGGCCGTCTATTTCATTTACTGAGAAAGCCGTGGACACCACCACAAAAATAAAAAGTGGGATGAACCACCAGCCGATGTTAAAATCGCCGACAAAAGGAACATGAATCGTACTCCACTGTAGTTTGACAAAAAACCACCAGGCGCCGACCGCGGCAATAGCCGCATAAATCAGCAGACGATGCTTCATTTTTAAGCCACCTCCGCGCGGTCCCATCTTTTTGACATTAAAAAAATCATCCACCAGGCCAACAAGGGCAGAGGCAACCAAAACGCCAAGCGGTAATAAGGTTTGGCCCCGATTCAAAAAATTTAATTGTTTAAATAAATCAAAATTGGTTATTTTGGCGAGATAAAAAATCGTCACGGCTAAGACGGCGGTAGTAGCCCACACCAGCGTTCCGCCCATGGTAGGCGTTCCGCTTTTAACTTGATGCATTTTGGAAAAAATCGGCGCTGACGCCTCGTCGCGGATTTGTTTGCCCAATTTATATTTATAAAGAAATTTTGTTAAGAGCGGCGTCCATAGCATGGTTACCACAAAGGCCAGGGTGCTTAGAATGAAAACTTTAATGACCGAAATTAGCATAAATTATTTTAAAGATTACTGATTAGCATTAAGGCCGCCAAGAAAATGATTTGTAGAATGACTTGACCGATTAGCAGTAAGCGCAGAAGGAATTTTTGTTCTTTTTCATAAGAACGATAAATTAAAGAGGCATTAATTATAAAAATAATTAACGCGTAAAGCGGTAGAGAAAAAAGTTTGGTCCAAGGCCCAATGGCGCCCACGCCGTTCAAAATATTATAGCGCAATGGAACCAGCTGGCCGGAATGGCGCATTTGGAAATAGAGATAGGGCCAATTGATCAGGTTAATGACGAAGGCCGCTAAAAGTGGCAGGGTAACTTTTTTGTCGCGCCAAAACTTTTTGTGTTGGATGTTTTTAATGATTTTTTCTAAGCTCATACGGCCTCCACTTGTTTAATCTCGGGCAATTTATTTTTTAAATTTTTTTCTACGAAATTTTTTAAAGTAATTTGCGCCATTGGACAATGAGCGCAGCCACCGGTTAGGCGCACTTTAACTATTTTTTCTGGCTCCAGCCAATCAACTAGTTCAATGTCACCGCCATCAGCCTGAAGCATGGGTCTAATTTCATTGAGCGCTTCTTCAATTTTTTCTTTAATATTATTGTTAGGCGTCATAAATATAATTGACATTTTAAGCTAAACATATTATAATCTAAAAAGATTACTTGACAAGTCCATAAGATTGTTTTATACTAATTTTTACTTACTAAATTGCTCTAAATAACACAAAAATATGTCGCATAAAAAAGCAGGCGGTTCAACCTCGCTTGGCCGAGATTCGCAGGGTCAGCGCTTGGGCGTCAAAATTCAAGATGGCCAAACCATTAAAACCGGCATGATTATTGTCCGCCAACGCGGGACTAAGTTTAGACCCGGTAAAAATGTTCGTCGCGCCAAAGACGATACCCTTTTTGCCATGGCACCGGGTAAAGTAAAATTTCACACCAAGAAACTAATACGTTTTAACGGCGAGCTGAAGAAGGCTAAGGTAGTTAGCGTTGTCCCGGCCACCTCAGTAGCCGCTAAAAAGAAAAGCTAAGCATTGTTTTAGATATTACAAAAAAGCAGCCTTGGGGCTGTTTTTTTGATTATATCCCGCCCTTGACAGAAAAATAAAAAATGATAAAATTAGTTTTAAGGAGGTTTCGTGGATCAAGACAGAAAACCATATATTGGCATTACAGGATTTATGACCCAAGCAGAAGTAGAGACGGCCCTCAGGGTGATTCCCATTGATTCATCGCGTTTAATCATGGTTGGTGTTTTAGTGAGCCATAAAACTTTAGGCGGACAACTAAACAGGTGGCCGAATCGTTATCCCATAATTATTGCCGGTGATTTGACCGATATCTTTGTTGGTGACAGGCGAGCTCTCAATTTGGTTCATTTTAATACCCACAACGAACATTTTGGCGATGAACTTCTTAGAATTGAAAGAATGAGCCTGGACTTGATGGGATTTCAGCTTAACATTGCCTGGCCTTCGGCCAGAGAAATTGAGGTCTACCGTTTGGGCGTATTCGGGACTAAAACCATCGTTTTACAGCTTGGCTCAAAGGCCATGGCTATTTGCAATAATTCTCCAGCTGGCATTGCCGCCAAACTGGCCACTGATTATCCCCGCGGTCTCATTGATTATGTCCTAATTGACCCAAGTGGCGGTTTTGGCCAGCCACTTGATCCTGACTTTGCTCGTCAGTGTTTGCGAGCCATCAGAGACAAGGATTTTAACGCTGGATTGGGTGTCGCCGGTGGTCTGGGGCCAAACACGCTTCATTTAGTTGAACCGCTCATTGAAGAATTTCCTGACTTGAGTATTGATGCTGAAGGTCAGTTGCGGGACGAGCAAGATCATCTTGATTTGGTCAAGGCTAAGGATTATCTGCAATGCGCCTTGAGGTTGTTCGGCCCGCCTAGACTCGACGTCTAATTGAGGCTGGCGAAATTGGGTAGAAACCATAACTCGCTCCGTCAATCAACGGGCGAGTTTTTCATTAGCGGCATTTTTTATTATTTTTGCAAAAAGAAAACCCCGAACAGGTCTTTCTGTCCAGGGCTTGGGCATAAGAAGATGAGAGTTTATTCTTCAACGGAAATGTCGTCAAAGACAATCGGTATTTTTTTCTGAAATTCTCGAAGAAGAGGAATGGTGATTTCTCGCATCTGGGGATGAGCTCGCTTTGAACAGCGAAGTCTGAAGAAATGTCTCCACTCTCGTAAGTTGTAAGTGATGACGATTTCGGTTTTGAGGGAATTGGGTAAAACACTTCTTGCTTCTTGTGGAGTAGCGCCAGCTTCAATCAAGGCATTGTAGGCATTCTCGCAGGCGCGCATGGCATTCAGCCAAATCTGATACTTTTTATTATGGCCGACGAAGAAAAACGGTTCAATAACTTGAATTCCGCGTGATCTATAGTTGCAGTAGCGCGTGGATTCTTGCGAATATGAACCAATTCTGTGGCGCACGATTTCGTGCGTTACGCCCCGATCGCAGACAACCCGGACCGTGATCTGCTCGTGTTCAATGACAGATTCATGACCACTTTTGATAATTGCGGCCACAAATTTTCGCGCAGAATCTGGAGTTATCTTATCCTCAGACTTGTAGCAAGTTCGACCATACCGTTCTAGATTTCTTAAAATTTGCTCACCATCAACTTCGCCTTCAATAATGAATCGAGGTTTTATGATTTCCATTTTTTCCTCCCTGGTTTTAATTATAGTCAAAACCATATAAAAAGTCAATAACCTGCAGAAAACAAAAAATCACCAATACTGGTGTTTTCATCTCTTAATTTATATGATTAAAAAATATTTTTTCCAAAGTTCCTTGCGATCTTTACCACTTTTACAAAAAGAAAAAGCCCTAAACAAAAATTTCTATAAAAAACTTGTGATTAATTCAATAATAATGATTTTATTGTATTAATGTAAATTTAATTCAGTAATAATGGCCGAGTGGTCACTTAATCTTATTTCTCGGGGTTTATGAAAATAATAACATTTTTGAACCGAAGGTAAAAGATTCTCTGAAACAAAGCAATGATCATATCGATAGCCATCACCGGTACGCCCCACCCAACTATATTCTTGAATTGATGGGTGGAGATGTCTAAAAGCGTCTTTAAGTCGATTTTTCGCTAAGTCGCGATAAAAATCATATTCCCATTCTTCAAAAAATGAATAATAAGGAATATGATTCGGTTCCAAAACATTTAAATCGCCACAAAAAATTCGTTTGGAAGGTTGAGGAGTAGTTTTTAAAATATTGGTTAGGTTCTTTAAAAAATGCTTTTTCTTATCAATTTTTTCATAACTTGCGTTACGTGAAGGGACATATACCCCAATAATTTCTAACTCGTTACCGAGAAAGTTTAATTTAACGGATGTCACTCGTGCTCGAAGATAATCAATGTGATCTGAAAAATTACTCTGTGTTAGTAGATGCTTACTAACAATAATTACTCCAAATTCTTTTCCTTCAGGTTTTAGAAAGGCAACATTATATCCATAAGCCTGAAAATAACGCTCCATAAATATACACCCCTCGCTTCGTTTGGCCTCAGTAAGAACTAAAACATCTTCGGGTCTTTTGTGGAGCCATTCTGCCTGTTTACCAGCACGCTCAATTGAGGGATTAGCAATATTCCAGCAGAAAAGCGAGAATTTGTTTATTCGACTTAGATCTTTAATCTCCATATTTTTTTATTCAATTGTTATCACCCCCAGAAGAATTAATTATTTTAGGGCAAACTTCACGGTCAATACCTTCAATTCGCTGTCCAGAACTAATAATAGCTGCAGGACAGCCCTTGCCGCACTGCAAATTTAGAGAACAAGTTTTACAAGTTGGATTGTTTCCAGAATGATATCGTTCATGGAATTCGTATGTATCAAGTTTATCAGCGATATCAGCATCTTTGAAAATATTTCCGCAGATGAACTCTTCTGGTTTGTGTAAACTTTGTGGAGCTCTGGCAGCAAAGACTAAATAGGGACAAATTGTAACTTCACCGTTGACGAATATATAAATAATGTTTCCTGCTTCACAGGATGCCAAGGGGAGTTTTTGTTCGTTTGGAAATCTGATATAGACGAGTTGAACACGGTCAGAGAAAGGAAGAGTAGTTTCTCTAATTTGTCGCATTGTTTTATCTGAAGCTCCTAGTCTTTCTCGAGCCTTTACTCCTCTACCCATACCAGAGAGGGGATTCATAAGTATATAGGTGGCATTATTTTGAATGGCGAATTCGCAAATCTCTACATATTCAGTAATTTCAACCAAATTATTCGGAGTTACTAATAATCCTTGAAGTAATTGATATTTACTCAAAAGACGAATAGTCTCTATGGTTTTTACAAATGAATTCTTATCACCACGAAATTTTCCATGACTTTCTGGCTTAAATCCATCTAGACTAACATTAAGATGAATATTGCCAATTTTAGACAAGGTTTTTATTTGATCTTGACTTATAGAGGTACCATTTGTACAAATACCCACTTTAATATTAGAATTTTTTAATAGATGTACTATTTCAATGATATTAGGATGGATAAATGGTTCACCGCCCGTCAGGGTCACACTAATAACTCGACATTCTTTCAGTCGCGGAATTATTGTATCACGAATAATTTCAATCGGCATACTGTTGCCATAATTGCCGGCCGAGACAAAACAATGGGTACAGTGCAAGTTACATCTTTCTGTGACTTGTAATAAAGCTTTGCGATATGGCGGCTCAACAGAAGATCTAAAATAACAAGAAGCCACTTTGTTTTTCGATATTATTTTTCGTCTCATAATCTATATGACTAAAAAGTATTTTTTCCAAAGTTCCCGGCAATTTTTTGATTGGTGCGGACGGTGGGACTCGCCCCGTTATCCGACGGGACGAGCTAATTCGGTGAATTAATTTAATCAGCAAATAATAATTATTCTCGACTTCTCGCCCCATCGTTATGATCGGGGTTGAATAATGGGGCGAACCCTAATGCGTAAAAAGTTGTTTTAAAGTGGTGGGCGAGGGGAGACTCGAACTCCCAAGGATTACTCCACATGGTCCTAAGCCATGCGCGTATACCAGTTCCGCCACTCGCCCATCATCTGTGCGGGGTAAATATACCAGTTTACCCCGTTGACAATTCAATTGTTATACGGGGCTTGCCCCGTTCAGCCTTGCTGTTATGCGGGGTTCCGCCCGCCTAGACTCGACGTCTAGTCGAGGCTGGCCACGTCCGCCTGATTTATTATTAGTATAGCAGTTTTTGATTTTTTTTCAAGATCAAAAAGAAAAAACAGAACAATCTGTTTTCGGTGGTGCCGCGGGAGGGACTCGAACCCTCAAGATCTTACGATCATTGGATTTTAAGTCCAACGCGTATACCAGTTCCGCCACCGCGGCATATCATTCTATTTTCTAGGTTCTATATTCTAACTTCTAAATTTTGGAGCGGGTGATGGGATTCGCACCCACGGCCTTCTCCTTGGCAAGGAGACGTTCTACTGCTGAACTACACCCGCATACTTTAAAAGTATTATAACAAAAAAAATTATTTTGTCAATGTTTTTCCACATAAAATTAAAAGCCCCCCGACTTTAGTCGGGGGGCTTCCTATTTATCAATCTTTAGACCAAAAGAAAAGTTTGCGGAGAGCCTCCATTGATTTTCGGAATTTCTCAATACCGATTTTTGCATTACTGATAGCGGCAGTATCGCCGGTTAATCGCCCTATTTCTTGGAATCGTTGAGACAATTGACTCAAGACTGAATCAGCGCCGCTCAAAGTGTGTTGGCATTGATCTTCCAGCCCATCAGCCTTTTGGCCGAGAGATTGCAGGGTGGCCCGAGTTTCACGAATAGCGAGGTTAAGTGTTTCAAGATCAAGTTGATTAATCTTATCATGAAATTGAACGGTCAAACTTTCGAGATTGGTGAGAATGCGACCGGCCTGATTTTGCAAATCTGTGAGCGTGGTCGGCATTTTGCCCCACAAGGTATCGCCGGGTTGGTAAAATTTTTCATTTAATTGATAAGGTGGCGGAATAACGTCTAGGATTTTACTGCCTAACAAAGAATTGAAATTAACCTGCAAAGAACATCCTTGCGGAATTTTGATATTAGGGCGAATGCGCATGACTACCAAAATCTGTCTTGGCCTTACCAATAATTGAGTTGATTTGATATAGCCGATTTTTTGTCCCAAACAGGCAACATCTTGATTTACGGCTAAGCCAGCTGAATTAGGAAAGATGCCAATAAGCGGGTAATCATTTCTATTCCTTTTGTCGCCGGTAAAAAACCAGAGTATTCCAGCCAAGATGAAGACGGTTAGCGCCGCCAGGAAGGAAAGCGTAATTCGTTTGCCCCTCATTAGCACCTCCTTTCTGAGATTTTGATGACCCCTCGAAAGATTTTTAACAGAGAATCCTTGGAGAGATCTTGGGGCCGGCCCAGGTCATAAAGATGGCCGTCTTCTAGAAGTAAAATCGAGTCAGCCAAATGAAGCACATCTAAATCGTGGGACACGATTACCGAGGTGGTATTAGTGGTATTGGGTGATTTCTGTTGATGAATGGCGCGCATTAATTCAACCACGATATCTTTATTGGCCGGATCAAGATTGACCGTCGGCTCGTCATAAAGAATTAACTCTGGTCGATGAACAATGGCTCGAGCGATGGCAATCCTTTTTCTCTCACCGCCGGAGAGTTGCGAGGGTAGTTTATCACAATCTTTAGTCATATTAACCGTGCTCAGGGCTTGGGCGATTTGTTGCTCAATTTGAGCAATGGCTGACTGGTTATCATATTCAAAGATCAAGGCGAGGTTGTCGTGAACATTTTTCGCGTCCCAAAGAGATGACTGTTGGAACACCATCCCAATTCGTCGCCGGATTTGGGCCAGTTGTCCTGATGTTATTTGCGCAATGTTTTGCCCCCAAACCAGCATCTGTCCTGCGTCGGGCCCTAGGAGACCGGTGATAATTTTGAGCAGCGTTGATTTGCCGCAGCCACTCCCCCCAATGATGGCCACAAAAGAACCAGTCGCTACGTTCAGATTGAGGCCGCTTAAGACGGTTTGCGAACCGAAAGATTTTGTAATTCCGCGTCCTTCAATAATACTCACAAGACACTCCCTGAATATTGAATCATTATTGAGAAAATAAAGAAGGCGACGGTGAGTAGAATAAGACTAAGGGCCGCGGCGAAAATTGTGGCCCGGCGAACATCTGACGAATGATTGATTTTTAACAGTAAGCCGCAGAGAGCCGGAACCAGTCCAATAATAATTCCGTTGACCAAGGCCTTCAGAAGACCGATCCACAAAAAAGAGTATTGGAAGAAATTGCGAGCGGCTTGTATGAAACCGATCATATCAACATGCATCCAGCGACACACCAGACAACCGCCAATAAACGAAGATAACCAGCCGAAAACGGTCAGAGAAATAGTCAGGCCAATGCCCGCGATTAAACGGGGTCCGACTAAATAGTCTACCGGATCAATACCAGCCATTTCAATTAATTGAATTTGTTCGGTTGATTTCATGTTGGCAGATTCCGAAGCGTAGGATAGCCCTGCCACCAAAAGAATGATGATGGCAACAAAAAAGGGAATTATTTCACGATTAATTCCGATTAAGTATCCACCCAAGAGATGAGTCAGGCCATAATTTTGAAGATTTAAAGTACTCTGCGTTTGGTAAATAAAACCTATAGTAAAACCGCCGCAGATAATAATCACTAGCAATAATGAGGGAAAGAGTGGTTGCCAAATAGCTTGCGTTAAATCGTGCCAAAAACTTCTCGGTAAAAACCGAGATGATCTTTTGGTCATTATTACCCCCTTGTTTTGTTAAGGAACGACTTAATCTCATTGTATGGATTTTGGTCTTTTTGTCAACCCCATAAAGTGCTGATTCAATATAAGCTATAGGATGATTTATATTTTAGTAATTTTTGTTATTGATTCAGAGGAATTATTGAGCGCTACGGGGCCGCGCCCTTGTGATGAGCGCAGTGAATTTTATAGGGTTGACCCCGAGATGATATTTTTAATATCATCTCGGGGTCAAGGTCTTGGTTATAATTATTTTGTACAAATAATAGAATGTGGACAAAGGGACTTGACAAATTTTTAATTTTGTGCTACTATATATAGGCCCAACGTCGATAAGACAGGCGACGTTAATGGGGCATATTCTCAACCTGGAGGAACGATGAAGCGGGACTACCCGGTTGGCGAGGGCTAGCTTAGCCCGCCGGCGCAGAATCGGCGGGTGACCAGACAGGAAAGCGTGGCGAAGCCCACGTGACAATTTCCTCAAAAAAGGGCCGCGCTCTATGCGCGGCCTATTTTTTTATCATTGTGGGAAACCACCCCGCCCCGTTAGCGCTCATGGTCGCCCAGATATTCCAAAACTTAAGAACAATCAACCCGCCTAGACTCGCTAGGCGAGGCTGGTCAAATATTTCAAATAGCCGTTGTTGATAAATTAAGCGGATGGGGTTGACAAATTTTTAAAAATATGCTATAATATCTTAGCTCGCTTGGTCAAGCAGATGGTCACCTTGGTTGGGACGCCACTCTGACAAATCTGACCAATGCGGTTTCGACCAGTAAGACAACAACCGAACACATAAAGGAGTTGTCGTATGATGTGACAAGCAAAGAGATAGGCTGGGGCCCAGGCATTGCCAACCCCGGTTAGAACCAGCGGCTCCGTGCAACACACGGAGCCGTATTTTTATTTCTTGACTTTTGACATTTTTTTGGTAAGATATTATAAGATTAATTCATAATAATTAAGTGGGCGCCGGATAAAGGCGCCACTCTTATATCGGCGATACAACTTTATTATATTATAGTAATTGCCGATATATCGGTCACTAACATAAATATTTTATAAATGGCAAAATAGAAAGTGACCGCTATAGCAATAATTTCCTTTTTATAATATTCTGAGTGGGCGTGTAGTCCCGATAAATCCAAAATTAATAATTTTGTGATTTATCGTGGATCCACGATTTTGTCCGCCGGTTGGCGGACCAAAATCGGGACTCAGCTTGCCCCGCCACCTTTGCCCATGTAGCTCAGCTGGTAGAGCAATCCCATGGTAAGGAGTAGGTCGTCAGTTCAATTCTGACCGTGGGCTTTTTAAGGGTGGCGGGGTGAAGTAGAGCGCCACTCTTATAGCTAGCGGCAGATTCATCTTTAATCTCTTGGGTGGGCGCATAGCTCAGTGGTAGAGCACGACTCTTATAAAGTCGGGGTCGATGGTTCGATCCCATCTGCGCCCACCTAGGAAATATAATTAATGTTACCTGCCGACATATCGGTCATTTACTTTTTAATTTAAAATATTGTAATGACCGCTATAAAGTGGATGTCGCAAGCCTGCCCCGTAGTGAACTAAGGGTTCTACTACTGGGGTTCGATCCTTGCCACGCCCGCCCGAGGACCATTATTAATTTTGTTATGTGGCGAATTTTATTAGGATTATTATTAGTGGCGGCAGGCTCGGTCATTGTTATCAAGGCCGAGGCGATTTATAATTTTTTTGGTCCAGTCCAATGGGCTGAAGATAAATTGGGCAGCGAAGGCGGGTCGCGATTATTTTATAAAATAATTGGTATTTTAATAATTTTTTTAGGTTTTAGTGTGGCTACGGGTTTGTGGTTTGATATTTTAAATGGCTTTGCCCGCATGATTGGTTTAGCGCCGAAGCAATAAAAAGGATTTAAAGAAAGGGCCCTTAGCCCCTCACCCATAAGTTTTAAAAAATTGGTTAATTCGCTTATCTGGAAAATAATATTAGATAAGTAAAACAAATTCTTTAGTTTACAGTATATTTTATTAATATTTTTTAGCTAAGAATTAAAATTTCTGGGTGAGGGGCCCTTAGTTCAGTGTCCCGATTTTGTTCAAATCTATGATTTGAATACAAAATCGAGGATCCACAAAAAATATATAAATCAAAGATTTATTATTTTTCGGGAGTAGAACACCTCATTTGTCCCGATTTAATAAATTTTTAAATGTTTTACGTTTATATTTTAAAATCCGAGAAAAGCGATTCGTATTATATTGGAAGCTGTAGCAATATTAAAACGAGGCTTAGTCAACACAATTCGGGCGTAGTAAAATCTACAAAAAGGCATACTCCTTGGAAGTTGGTATATTATGAGAGTTGTGAAAATTTAAAAAAGGCGCGGCAAAGAGAGAAGCAGATTAAGTCGTGGAAGAAAAGGAGCGCAATTGAAAAATTATTGAGAAATTTAATAAATCGTGGATTCACGATAGTCTCGGGTGGACCCTAGGGCCGATAGTCCCGACCCCGACCCCGTCGGAGGTCGTGGATCCTCGATTTTGAATTAAATTTTTTGAAATTTAAACAAAATCGGGACTCAGTGGTAGACCTGCCCGCCAAGACCAAGGGCTAGTAGTTCAGTGGTAGAACACCTCATTTGCAATGAGGAGCTTGTGGGTTCGATTCCCACCTAGTCCATGGCTTTGGCAGGCGGAGCATCTCATTTGCCCGATTTAATAAATCGTGGATTCACGACAACCTGAGGCATACTCGAGGTTGTCGGAACAATGAGGAGATCGCCGGTTCGCCCCGTTATTCAACGGGGCGCCATGTCGTATGACTGTGGCGAGTCCGGCAGGGTCCACCAGAATTTATCGGAATAATGAGAAGGCCTGGGGTTTGCCCCGTTATTCAACGGGGCGATTCTGCCTAGGTCCACCAAATAAATAATTTTTTGTTTTTTAACCTTAATATGGAAAATTTAGAAATTAGATTAGTAAAAAATCAGGAGTTAGAAGAGGCAGGAGGGGGATACCTACAATCCATTAATGCCAGTAACTTTGAAGAACATTGGTTAAAAGACGGAGCGGTAGAGACAATGAAATGGTTTTACAAAATTCAGCCAGATTTATTTTTTGTTGCTTTGTCAAACGGAAAAATAGTCGGGGGCATGATGGCACTGATTAAACCCTGGCATGACGGGCTCCGCCTGGTTGATGGTGAGCTGTTTGTTGTTCCAGAATTTCAGAAAAAAGGCATTGGTTGTCAACTTATGGTGGTCCTTATTAATGAGGCGGTTAGAAAATACAATATCTCGATGATTGAGGGTATTACTGTGCCAGAAAATAATTTTCCTTGTACTTGGTATAAAAGCATTGGTTTTAAGGTGTCTGGCCTAACTCATATCGAAGGTGAGGCCAAAAATATTTTGGTTAATTTAAAGAATCATAAGTCTTAGTAAAAAATATCCACATCACTCTTCCCTATTTTTATTCTTTTGTTATCATATCCATGCGTCTACTTATTACTACTAATTTGGCTCGTTCGCGGACTCTCTCACTCACTAATCATACAAACACCCTAATTGTATAAATAAGAATTCGTAATAATTAGAGTCATTGGTGATAGAATTAGTACGATTAGTAATTTTCATGTTTATATGACAAATTTTGATCCTACAAAAGTGCCGGGCGGTAATGAGTTAATTAATGCCAAGGATTTTTTGACTAAGCTCGGTCTGGAAGAAGGCATGCGCGTGGGCGACCTCGGTTGCGGCGCGCGCGGCCATTTTGCTACTCAGGCCGCTAAAATGGTGGGCAATAAAGGTATTGTTTATGCAGTAGATGTAGTGAAAAATGTTTTAACCAGCGTTTTGAGCTACGCTCATATTTTAGGAATTTATAATATCACTGCAGTATGGTCGAATTTAGAAAAGTATGGCGCGACCAAAATTAAGCCGGCCAGTTTAGACGTGGCTCTGCTGGTTAATGTTTTTTTTCAAACCGAAGACGATGCCACTGTACTTAAAGAAGCGGCGCGGTTATTGAAAATAGGCGGCAAATTGGCGATTTGTGATTGGAAGCACACTGGCGTGCCGTTTGGTCCGGCCGTGGAATTGCGGGTTGATTTTGAGGCCATGAAACAATTAGCTGCCGACCTGGGCCTAAAATTAGAAAAAGAATTTGCCGCCGGTCCTTATCATTGGGCCCTGGTGTTCACAAAATAAGATTTAAGATTTAAGGTTTAAGGTTATGTCGGAACGGCAAGCATTAGGACAGCGCGGCGAGCAGCTCGCCGTTGATTTTTTAAAGAAAAAGGGCTACCAAATTTTGACGCGCAATTGGCGGGCTGGACATTGGGGAGAAATTGATATTGTGACTCGTGATTATTCTTGTCGGTCAAAGATATTTAATCAATTCTGGCCAGCCTCGCCGAGTCTAGGCGGGCCGATATTTTTATTTAATAAAGAATTGACGCCGTTAGTTTTTGTAGAGGTCAAAACTAAAACCAATCATAATTTTGGTTTACCAGAAGAAGAATTAACTGTCGCCAAACAACGAAAATTGCGGCGCGCTATTCAGCAGTGGCTATGGCAACATAAAATCACCGGCAACAATTGGCGCTTAGATTTGGTGGCCATTGATTGGCCGTCTGATGGCGCTCAGCCCGAGATTAGACATTATGAAGGGCTTCAGTAGAATTATCAATTTTCAATGACCAATTTTCAATGAATTTTCAATGACCAATGCCGAAAGGATTGATTTTGTTGATTGAAATGGGCTGCTGGGGAAAATTACCCTTGACATTTTCTTGATTTTGTGCTATGATATAGGTACCTCTGAATCAAGGAATCCCGTCGAAATGGAATTCCGGCCCTTCAGAGGCGATGGTAAAAATGACCGAGGTTTGATGCCGGCAATCTGGGCAGCGCTGTCGCTCAAAGCACAAGACAAGCTGCACCCCCAGGACTGCTCGGAGCTGGCAAGGTCCACCCTTACTAGAGGGGTGGGTAGGAGAGGGGCGTTATTTACGCGGCAGAACAATGTCCGCGCCACAACCAACCTGCTCCTCCGGGTCTACACCGAGGGGCGCGCGCGGCGAAGCTTCGCCGGAAACGAGTCGCGCCCCTCGTTTCTTTTTATTTTGTCGAGTGAGGAGTGAAAATGTAAAATTAAAATTTTTCATTTTCTCCGAGCGAAGACGAAACAAAGGGTTTGACCCTTTATTAATTTCTTTCCGCCTTAGCGGAATTAGAAATTAATAACCCCCGCTTGCCACCTGCCCGCCATCTCCGCCAACTGGCGGATTGGGCGTTGCGGGCGGGAAGCCGCCCCATGGACATAAAGTTTAAAAACAAAATTATTTATATACCATTTAGAGCGATCGCCATATTTAGTATACCTTAGAATTAACTCCAAGGAGGCAATAGCCTGCCTGCCGGTAGGTAGGGCGAGCAGGCCGCACCAATCTATAAGAATAAATTATTTTTAATACTAATGTAGCCGCAGGCGATTGAACGGGCAAGCAATAATTTAAGATAAACACTTGGTTGGAATTAGTCGCTGGGGTTCTTGGGTAACTTTTCCCCAGAGCTAGTTGACATTTTGAAAATATCTATTATACTTAAAATACGCTAAAACTAGTCTATGGTTAGACTAGGCATTTTTTTTAATTAACTAAACTTTATTTTATAATTTTATGAGCAATCAGGAATTAACGATTTCCCAGGCTATTGATTTAATTTGCGAGGAGAAAAAGATTTCTCGCGAAGTGGTCCTTTTGGCCATTGAACAGGCCCTAGCCGCAGCCTATCGCCGCGATTATGGCGATAAATTACAAAACATCAGGGTTGATTTTAATCCAGTGGACGGCTCAATGAAGGTTTATGATGTAAAGAATGTGGTAGAAGATGTGCCACCCGAGGAGTTAGAGCCCAAAGAAGCAGCGGCCAAGAAAGAAGAAACAGAAGTTAAGAAATCGAAGAGAACCAAAAAAACGGGAAAGGTAGAAAAAGAAGAAGAGCCGACCCCAGAGGTTGCGCCCAGCGAACCAGCCTCGACAGGGCCATTGAGTCTAGGCGGGAGCGAAAGCTTAGTGGAAGAAAAAAAACGCTTTAATCCTAAAACTGAGATTCAATTATCTGACGCCGAAAAAATAGATAAAAAAACTAAAGTTGGCGAGATTATCACCAGTGAGTTGCCTATGCCATCTGGTTTTGGTCGAGTTGCGGCCCAAACCGCTAAACAGGTGATCATACAAAAAATTCGTGAAGCCGAGCGACAGACAATTTTTGATCGCTATAAAGCGCAAGAAGGTATAGTTTTAAATGGCGTCATTCAACGTTTTGACCGCGGTATGGTAATAGTGGAATTGCCTGATGCGGTCGCCATTATGCCCGGCTCAGAGCAGATTATAGGCGAGCGTTATATGCCCAATCAAAAATTTAAATTTTATTTACAAGCAGTTAAACAAAGTCTCAAAGGAATGGAAATAATTGTTTCACGCCGTCATCCAGAGATTTTGCGTGAACTATTTAGACAGGAAATCCCCGAGGTCAGCAGTGGAGCCGTGGAGATCAAGGGAGTGGCGCGCGAGGCCGGCTCGCGGGCCAAGGTGGCCGTTTGGACCAGCGAAAAAGGCGTTGATCCGGTGGGCGCTTGTATTGGTCAACGAGGCGTACGCATTCAAACTATTATTTCCGAGCTAGGCGGTGAAAAAATTGATATTATTGAATGGAGCGATGATATTAAAAAGTTTTTAATCAATTCTTTATCGCCAGCCAAAATTATCTCGCTAGAGATTGATGAGACCAATAAAAAAGCAGTCGCCAAAGCGCAACCTGATCAGTTGTCACTGGCCATTGGTCGAGCCGGACAAAATGTTCGTTTGGCCTCGCGTTTAGCTGGTTATGAAATTGATGTGCAGCAGGCGGAGGTGGCTGGAGAAGTAGTAGTTCCGACCGAGCAAGAATCAGCGCCATCAACTGAACTTGCAGAAAAGATTGAAGAAAAATCAGCCCCGGCCACATCCGAGGCAGTCGTAGAAAAATCAGCTGAAGCCGTGACCATGAAAGAAAAACCAACTAAGAAGGCCCGGGCTAAGAAGACCAAAAAAGAAGATAAAAGAGAGAATGCACAAGAACAAAAAATTGAATAATAGAATATCGAATGTTGAATGTGGAATATTGTATAGCCAGCTCCGCCTTAAGGCGGAGCTGGCTATCTTCTTGTGTATAAGTCCTTACCCCGTTAGCGCCCACATTCACCTTGATATTCCAGGCTTTAAGAATGATCAATTAAATATCTGAAATAGCCATTGTTGATAAATCAAGCGGATGGGCCTTGACAAAATTTCAAAAATGTGCTATAATATATGTATCAAGATTGAGGATTACGAGAGGCGTTAGTCTTTTCGGTCCCAATCACGAGTTCGTTTAAACGGTTGCGTGTTGCGATTACAAGTCGCGACATTAACAACCATGATCTACTCAGGGCCACTTGGCCCGAGGAGGATTTGATGGATCAGGCTCCGACAGTAGAAAAGAAGTCCTTTGAGGACGAATACGGTTTCAAGCCGGTGGAAGAGAAGGCCATGGGGTACTGGGTGGCTGTGCCGTCCTACCTCCAGGGTTTCTTCCCCTGGGAGAAGGTTTGCAGCGTTGCCGTGGCGCGCGGGCGCTCGCTTACCGAAGCGGAGCTCAAGGCGCTCATCGAGGTCGATGACATCGACCTCGAGATCGGCGACACGTGTCAGTTCCCGAACTGTGGCCACAAGGTCACGGCGGTTAAGGGCCTGCTGGTGGATTTCACCACCGGCGAGCCGATTCTGGACCGGGACAACCGGTCGATCGAGCGCGGGTCCTACGTCGTCATCTTCGAGCCGGACAAGGGCTTCGTTGTCCGCCTGTTCTGTCCGAAGCATGCCTGGATCGCGCGTCAACAGGAAGGCAAGAAGCCGCTGCCGCTGCAGTCCTTGGCGGCTGCCAAGGCCAGAGCTGCGGTCTTGAATGCCAGGCGGGAGCAGGATCAGGCCAGCCTCGAGACCTTCCGTGAGCAGACGGGCCGGGGGATCGGTCGGCCGAGTGGCCGTCCCAAGGGTCAGGAGTTCCCGGGCGAGGGCCAGCGTCGGACCGGTGGTCGCGGTCGCCGCTGGTAACCCAGCGCCGAACGACTAGGCACCTTCCAACGAGTTGGTGTCAAGGGCACGTTCTCAACGTGCCCTTTTTCTTTTCCAAGAAAAAGCAAAGCCTTAGCCTATTCGGCTTCGCTCAGGACTGTGGTCCATTCGACCTGACTCAGGATTTACAGCCTGCTGGCCTTGTCCATTCGACCTGACTCAGGGCTGCGGAGGACCTTGACAAATTTTCTAAAATATGCTACAATATTATTAATAGAATATAGAATAGAATATAGAATCTAGTAAATAGAAAACAGAATGGAGGGTCTGAATTTCTTAATTCTAACTTCTACTTTCCCCGCCTGCCAAAGCCGTCCCCTAGACAGAAAAGTTTAAAAACAAAACCCCTTCTTACTTTCTATTCAGAATTAACTCTAGGGAGGCAATAGGCGGGCAGGTACTTTCTAAATTCTAGGTAGTGCCTTATCTAATGTGCTTGATGGAAAAATTGAGCCCATCAGATAGGTCAACGACCTATTGGTTCAGGATAAACGCAACAACTAAGGAGGTTGCATCATGCATCATATACACGATTTGATTCGTCAGCTATTTGAGATGGCGGAAACTGCCCTGAAAGAAGAGGATACTCTCACTGGCGTCTTAGAGGCTCAGCGCAGGGCTATTCCTCGTGAATACGGAAATCTTCATGAGGTGAATGGCGGTTCGCATCGAGGAGTGGGGATGGTAATGCGCGGTGAATCAATCCACGACCTCATGGCCAACCTTTTCCACATTACCGATGACATGGCCCGATCAGACGTGCCTCAGAATTTGAGTACTCAGCCTCGGTTTGATGCCGAGCAGGAAGTGGTGGAATTGGCTCTCTTTGAGGTGCTTTGGAAGCTCGCAACGGGCGTCATTCCCTTGAGTGAAGTAAATCTGGACAGCCTAACATATTCCACGATGGGAGTTTCGCCGCAGGCTTATCTTCATGGCTGGGTGGATGCGGCCACAGAGTGGGCTAAGGGCATTCGGGACTATCTCAACGACAAGAAGTTTAGCCTGGACGAAAAGCAGGACTTCCTCCGGAATACCATTGAGGGTCTTTTGCTCATTCGTGACCGGCTATTTCCTTACACCAACGAACCGGCGGTTGATGCCTATACTCGCCGCGGCTGGATGAACAAGTTCCGCGGCAAGTTGGGCCGACTCGCCGACCTCATTGATCGGCTGAAGGATCGTATGGCCGACATTCTCGACAAGATCGATCTCATGCAAGAGCTCCGAACCAAGTCGTAAGACTAAGTTAGGCGCTCACACCGGTTCCGACGCAAGTCGGGCCGGTTTTTCTTTTAGGAAATTTTTAAGAAAAACGATACTTTTGCCCCCGTTTTTTACCCCGTTAGCGCCCACATTCATCATAGTATTCTGAGTTTTAAGGACGAGTTATTGAATATTTAAAATGATTAATGTTGATAAATTAAGCGGATGGGGTTGACCCCGTAAAATTCGCTACGCTCATCACGGGGTCTGCGGCCAGCAGGCGGCCTGCTGGCCTTGACAAAAAATCAAAAATGCGCTATAATATATACTGGTAACCTGGTCTGGGTCGTCGACTTGGACTAAATGGTTTACCAGAAAGGAATGTCATGACTGAAGAGATTGATTGGGAGGCGGTAGAGATATCGCAGCATGCTCACCAGCGATTTCTTGAACGCTGGCCTCCATTCCAAGACCCACCCAAGGATTCTGTCTATGTAATACGTCGGCTACTATCTGCCGTAGAAGAGGTTTTTTTGCGGCAAGAATTTCGGGTGGCCGCCCTAATTAATCATGGACCCGAGGGCATCGTCCGTTATTTCTGGGCGCAGGGATGGCTGTTTGTCGTTGATCAGGATTTGACGACGATAATTACCACTCAGAGATGTCAGCGGTGTGATCGTCGACTACAGCCGTGAGAGTGAAATCAAGTGGCCGCGCAAAACACTGCGCGGCCCTTTCCTTTTTTATAAATTTTTTCCAAAGGGGTTGCCAAAAAATTTAGTTGTGGTAAATTATTGTCATTATGCTAAGCAGGGGAAGCCTGACTCTATCTCTTCTGCCTAACGGTAGATAAACCAATACGACGAAAACTTTTAACTTTTTCCGCCCGAGGCGAACCAGCATGCTTGCCGATGGGCAGGCCTTTGGCTGGGACTTTCAATTTTGAATTTTAACTTGTAATTTTGACTTTTGCCTTTTGAATTATCTAATTATGACTTATACCTCAAAAAAACAACCTAAAAATTTATTAGAATTTGAAGTCACCATCTCGCCGGAAGAGATGAAAGATTTTTATCAGCGAGCTTTAGGGGAAACGGCCAAAGAAATCACGGTTTCTGGATTTCGGCCCGGTAAGGCGCCGCTTGATTTGGTGGAGCGCCAAACCAGTAAGATTAAGATTTTAGAACAGGCGGCCGACATAGCTATTAATCAAAATTATCGCGAGATTGTTACCAAAGAAAAGGCGTGGCCGATTGGCGAGCCCAAGATTGAACTTTTAAAGCTGGCGCCAGACAACCCTTTTATTTTTAAAATGACCATCACCTTGATGCCCAAAGTAAAATTAGGCGATTATAAAAAAATTAAAGTTCAGGCCAAGCCGATTAAAATCGAGGAAAAGGATGTTCAAAAAGTTTTACAAGAACTGCAGCAAATGCGCCGCAAAGAAGTTGTCGTCAACCGACCGGCGCAAATTGGCGATCGCGCTGAAGTTGACCTAGAAATGTTTATCGACAAGGTACTGCTAGAAAATGGTCAGATTAAAAATTTATCGGTGATACTGGGTCAAGATTTCTATGTTCCCGGGCTTTCGCAGCACTTGGCAGGCATGACCGTTGGCCAAACCAAAGAGTTTAATCTAGAGTATCCAGCCGATCATTTTGATAAAAAATTGGCTGGTAAAAAAGTTGATTTTAAGGTGAAGCTAAATAATCTTTATCAAATCGATTTACCTGATTTAAATGATAATTTTGCGCAAGGGGTGGGCAAATTTAAAAATTTGGCCGAGCTGAGCGAACAATTAAAAAATAATTTAATCCAGGAAGCCCAGGTCAAGGAAGACGAGCGGCAAGAAATTGAAGTGTTAAAACAATTGGTGGTCAAATCTGCCTTTGAAGAGCTGCCCGAGATTTTAATTGAGAGCGAACTGGATAAAATTGTTAATGAACTGCAATATGGCGTGGAGAATCAGGGCTTAAAATTTGATGACTATCTAATGCATCTCAAGAAAACCAGGGTTGATTTAAGAAAAGATTTTATTCCCAAGGCCGAAGAAAGAGTCAAAACGGCCTTAGCTGTTCATGAAGTGGCTGATCAAGAAAAAATTATTGTTGACGACAAAGAGCTTGATCAAGAAGTAGAAAAAATGATTGAGTCTTATCGCGAGCAGCCAGACCTCCTGGAACACATACAATCTAATCAGGGTAGAAATTATTTATATAATTTAATCTTGAATCGTAAGGTCATCGCTTTTTTGAAAAGATAATGCGAATTTGCGAAAGATATGCTAATTGTGCTAACTGCGAATGAGCCTTAATTCAAAATTCAAAACTCAAAATGCAAAATTGCAATCCAAAATTCAAAAGTGATTTAAATACTAGGTGTTATCAATTTAGCTTGAGGGTGATTGGCTTAAATGATGTTTTGCCCAATAAACGAAGCGCTTGGGTGATTAGCGACCAATTAATTCGCTCGTCTACTTCTATTGGCGCCAATCTTATTGAGGCCAGAGCGGCTAGTTCAAGACTGGAATTTAAGAAGTTTCATGAAATTGCTTTAAAAAGCGCCAATGAAACCAAATATTGGCTTTGTCTTTTAAGAGATACTGGATTGGCCAACAAAGAGATTATAGAAAATTTATTGAAAGAAGTGATAGAAATTGCTAATATGTTGGCCAGCGGAGTGATGAAATTAAAAAACAGAAAATTTTAACTTTTAAATTGTACTTTTGATTTTTGCCTTTTGACTTATTTAATTATGCAAATTGCTATTATTTCCGACACCCACGATAATTTTGCCACCACCGAAAAGGCGCTGCGCTGGATCAAGCGCCACAGTATTCACACCTTGATTCACTGCGGCGATTTATGCGCGCCGACTTTTTTAACCCAATTTTTGGCTAAAAAATTTTCTGGAGCCATTCATCTGGTTTACGGCAACGTCGGCGATCGTAGATTATTAGAAGAGCGCTTAGGCAGTTTTCCCAACGTTGAATACCATCGCGATGTCGGCAAAATCCAGATTGGCAATAAGAAAATTGCTTTTACCCATTTCCCCGCCAAAGCTAAAGAGCTGGCGCAAACAGGACGCTATGATGTCGTTTTTTATGGACACACTCATCGACCCTGGGAAGATAGAATAAAAATAAAAGACGCGCCCTCGGGGCTAAAAATTTTAAAGAACAAAAAGCGATTGATGAGGTCGGTTCGTTTGGTTAACCCCGGAACCTTGGCTGGTATGTTTTATAAGGCGACGTTTGCGGTTTACGACCCGACGACCGATAAATTAGAGTTAAAAATTCTTGAAAGATTATAAAATATCAAAACTAAAGACTTTTGATACAGACCTTGCCCCCTTTTTTATCCGTGTTATTATATTAATAACATTTTATTTTATTTTTTTGTAATTTTTTTATGTCAAAGAATAAACTTTGGACTAATTTTATTTTAATCCTCGTTATAGCTATTTTGGCATTATTAATTGATATTCCTCGTCTACCGAAATGGATTCCAGGTTCGCAGTGGTTTACCGATCAGAAGGTTCATCTCGGACTAGATTTACAGGGTGGAACGAGCTTAACCTATCAGACCGATACGGCTAATATTCCCGCCGACCAACGAGCCGCGGCAGTTGACGGAGCGCGCGATGTCATTGAGCGCCGAGTGAATCTTTTTGGCGTGGCCGAACCCTTAGTCCAAACCGCCAAAGCCGGCGATGAGTGGAGAATTATTGTGGAACTGCCGGGCATCAAGGACGTTAATCAGGCGATTAAAATGATTGGCGAGACGCCGCTTTTGGAATTTAAAGAACAGGTCCCGCCCAAGCCATTGACCGATCAAGAAAAGGCGGCGGTGGCCGACTATAACGAAAAAGCCCAACAGCTGGCTCAACAAGTTTTACAAAAAGTTTTAAAACCTGGCAGTGATTTTTCGGCTCTAGCCCAGCAATATTCGGAAGATACAGGTACCAAAGATCAAGGGGGAAGCCTGGGTTGGTTTACCAAGGGCGCTATGGTCAAAGAATTTGAGGACGCCGCCTTTGCTTTAAAAAATGGAGAGGTTACTAAAACCCTGGTTCAAACCCAGTTTGGTTATCATATTATTAAAAAATCAGATGAACGGACAAATTCTAGCGGTCAGTCAGAAATTCTAGTGAGCCATATTTTAATTCAAACTCAATCAATTGACGAGGTGGTGGCCAATGGCGGCTTCGCCTATACTGGATTGACCGGCAAACAATTAAAGAGCTCCGTCCTAACCTTTGATACGCAGACCAATGAACCGCAGATTAGTTTAGAGTTTGATGCCGAAGGGACAAAATTATTTGGCGAGATTACTACGCGTAATGTCGGTAAGCCAGTGGCTATATTTTTAGATGGATTTCCGATCAGCATTCCCAACGTGCAAGAGCCCATCACCAGCGGTAAGGCGGTGATTAGTGGAAAATTTAATGTTAAAGAAGCCAAAGATTTGGCCCAACGTTTATCTGCCGGAGCCCTGCCGGTACCAATTAAGTTAATTAGTCAAAAAAATATTGGACCGAGCTTGGGTAAAATTGCGGTGCAGAAAAGTATGGTTGCCGGAGCGATCGGCTTGTTCTTGGTGGCCTTATTTATGATTGGTTTTTATGGTCTTTATGGTGTTGTGGCGACCATTGCCTTAATTATTTATACCTTGATTAATCTTGCCCTTTATAAGCTTATTCCAATTACGTTAACCTTGCCAGGAATTGCCGGTTTCATTCTCTCCATCGGCATGGCCATTGACGCCAATGTATTAATTTTTGAGCGCATTAAAGACGAGAAGAGACTGGGCAAGTCAGGCTCAACTCTAATTGATGAAGGATTCCGTCATGCCTGGACAGCTATTCGTGATAGTAATATTACTACCCTAATTGCTTGTTTTGTCCTTTATGAATTTGGGACCAGCTTAGTCCGTGGTTTTGGTTTAACCTTGGGCTTGGGCGTGATTGTTAGTATGGTCTCGGCTATTATTGTTCCTCGAGTAATTATTAAATTATTTATTCATAAATCCTAAAAATATTATTTTATGTATCAGATTATTCAAAAAAGAAAAATATTACTAATTATTTCAGGAATAGCTTGTACGATTTCTTTGTTGGCGCTTATTTTTTGGGGATTAAGGCCGGGCATTGATTTTACTGGAGGGGCAATGATGGAGATTAGATATGAGAAGAATGTCCCCAGTATTGCCGAAGTTGAGGGGAAGCTACAGTCATTAAATCTGGGGCAAATCGATTTGCGTCCAGTGGGCGAAAAGGGATTTATTTTGCGTCTTAAAAATATCGACGAAGAAACTCATCAAAACATCTTATCTTCTTTAAATAATCCTGAAGAGCTAGAATTTGATTCCATCGGACCCAGTATCGGCCGTGAAGTAACCCAGAAAGCTCAACTGGCAGTTATTTTGATGGTGATCTTTATTTTGATTTATATCGCCTGGGCCTTTCGAAAACTATCTCGAATTATTCAAAAAGGTGAATCATGGAGATATGGGATAGGAGCCATTTTGGCCATGCTGCATGATGTGTTGATTATTTTGGGTCTATTCGCTATTCTGGGGCATTTTCGAGGGACAGAGATTAACGCAACATTTATTGTGGCCATTTTAACTGTGTTGGGTTATTCGGTTAATGACACAATTGTTATTTATGATCGAATTAGAGAAAACTTTTTAATTTATGGATCGAAAGATTTTGAGAACACAGTGAACCGCAGTTTGAATGAAATTTTAGGTCGTTCTTTGACCACAGGTTTTGGCGCCCTATTGTCATTATTGGCCATTTTTCTTTTTGGCGGAGAATCGACGAAAGACTTTGCCTTAACCATGATTGTTGGTATTGTTACTGGCAGTTGGTCATCAATTGCGATTGCAACGCCATTTCTATTATGGAAGCGTAAAAAATCATAAGATAGATTTTATTTTAATTTTATATTTTGCTGGGTATGAGAGTTGCATTAGTACATGACTTTTTAACTCAATACGGCGGAGCCGAGAAAGTTTTAGAAGTATTGCATGAGATATGGCCGGAGGCTCCGGTCTATACTTTATTTTACGACCAAAAGGCTCTGGGCGATAAATTCAAGAATTGGGACATCCGCGTTTCGCCGATTCAAAATCTGCCCTTTGGCGTGAGTCATTATCGTTGGTATTTAGGGTTGATGCCAGTGGCCATTGAGCGTTTTGATTTAAGAAATTATGATTTAGTGATTTCATCTTCTTCGGCCTATGCCAAAGGCGCCCTAACTCACATACATACCAAACATATTTGTTATTGTTATAGCCCGACTAGGTATTTGTGGAGCGACGCCTATGATTATTTGACTGGTTTGTCAGGGGCAGAACGGATTTTTAAAAAATTACTTCCGCCGCTTTTGACCTATTTGAGGAATTGGGATTATTTAGCGGCCCAGCGGCCCGACGGCATGGTAGCGATTTCCCAGTTTATCGCGGAGCGGATTCGTAAATATTATCGGCGTGAACCATCGGCAATTATCTACCCGCCAGTTGAAATAGAAAAATTTTCTCTGGCCGACCGTCTGGATAATTACTATTTATTAATTTCGCGGCTTCGTCCTTATAAAAAAATTGATTTAGCCATTAATGCCTTTAATAAATTAAAAATTCCTTTAAAAATTATTGGTACTGGACACGATAAATCTTTGCGTAAAATCGCTGGTCCATATATTGAGTTTGTCGGATCGGTCAGTGACAAAGATAAGGCGAAATATTTATCGTGCTGCCAGGCATTAATTTTTCCTCAAGAAGAAGACTTTGGTTTAGTGGCCGTTGAGGCCATGGCCAGTGGCCGGCCGGTCATTGCTTATCGCGCGGGCGGGGCGTTAGAGATCGTGGAAGAGAACAAAACCGGTATATTTTTTAATGAACAAGCCTGGGAAAGTTTGGCCGAAACAGTGATTAAGTTTGATGCCCGGCATTTTAACCCCGTGATTATCAAAGAGTCGGCAGAAAGATTTTCTAAAACGCGTTTTAAAAAAGAATTTTTAGACCTGGTGAATAATTTAAAATGAAAATGTTCGGTGAAAAAAACTTAAGTCAACTAAACAACGGCGATATGGTCATGAGGCAAAAAAAAATGAACATTAAAGAGCTGGGATTAGATCGCTTTCCTTTTCTTGCTAAAATCAGCGAACAGCTTCCCCAAGCGCAGATTTATGTGGTGGGCGGAGCGGTCCGCGATTTTTTGTTGGGTCGACCGAGCAAAGATTTAGATTTTGTGATTCGCGGCGTATCAGCCGAAGCGTTAGAAAAATTTTTAGAAACTCTGGGCGGGATTAACTTAGTTGGTCGTAATTTTGGAGTTTTTAAATTTGTGCCCGCCGGAGGCGATGAGCACAGCCCCATTGACATTGCCTTACCGCGCACTGAACATGCTTTTGGCACGGGTGGCTATCATGATTTTGATGTGCAGAGCGATCCGAATTTGTCCATTGAGGACGATTTATCGCGTCGGGACTTTACCGTCAACGCCATTGCTCTTGATGTTAGCCAGAGAGATCGGCCGAAAATCATTGATCCCTTTGATGGCCTTAAGGACCTGAAGGACGGACTCTTAAGGGCGGTGGGAAAGCCCGAAGATAGATTTCAAGAAGATTATTCGCGAATGCTTCGAGCTCTGCGTTTTGCCTGTCAAATCGGTTTTCGAATTGAAGAAAAAACCTGGCAAGCGATTATTGGCAATCTTTCTCACCTCAACGACATTAATTCTAGCGTAGAATTGGTAGCCGGCGGGGCGAGTGCAGAAAATGAAGTTAAAGAAGAGAGGGTAGTACCCTATGAAGTGGCGGCTAAGGAATTTTTAAAATCATTTTTATCTGATCCGGTTAGTGCTATGGACTTATACGATGCATCTGGTGCTTTCCGCGAGTTAATGCCGGAGTTGCTGACCATGAAGAATTGTCCGCAGCCAGAGAATTTTCATAGCGAAGGCGATGTTTGGATTCATACGCGACTGGCTTTAGAAAAGTTAAAATCATCGGATTTTGCCAAACAATTTCCTGATCACCAAATTTCTACCAGCCTCGCCGAGTCTAGGCGGGTTAGTTTGATTTTAACTATTTTATTTCACGATATCGGCAAACCATCGACTCTGACCACCCCGGAGCAACATGGTAGTGACCGGATTCGTTTTAATGAGCATGATGTTGTCGGTGCCAAAATGGCGACCAGTATTTTTAATCGCCTGCGCTTATCCAGTCCCGAGGGACTTGGCGTTGACATAAATAAAATCGCTTGGCTGATCCAGCATCATATGATTTTAGTGCATGGCAATATTGATGAAATGCGGGAGAGTACTATCGAAAAATATTTTTTTAATCCTGATTATCCGGGCGATGATTTATTAAAACTATCCTGGGTGGATATTGCGGCCACCGTGCCCTCGAAGGGTCGCCCAGATTTTTCACAATTCAATCAAATGTTAGCCCGAATTGAACGATTAAAATCATTGTCTAAGACCAAAAAAAGTCTGCCTCCAGCCTTGCTAGACGGCAATGAAATTATGAAGTTATTTGGCCTGAAGTCTGGTCATCGCATTGGCGAGCTAAAAGAAGCCTTACGCGAAGAACAACTGTCAGGTCGGGTGGCCACTCGTGAAGCGGCCGCCGAATTTTTACGTCGTAGTTTAGCTTGATGATTTTGAAGCTCGGGTGTGCCAGGTAGTCCCGCCTGCCAAAGCCGCCCCATGGAGATAAAAAGTTAAAAACGAAACTGTCTCTTACTTTCTATTTAGAATTAACTCCAAGGAGGCAATAGGCGGGCAGGGGAGTTTGACCTGCCTGCCGGTAGGCAGGTAGTGCTTTTGTCTCATTTCGCTATCCAAGCATATAAATCATTAATTTGTTTTGTTTTTTGTTTCTTAATTAATCGCCATAAAGCGCACTAATTTAAGAAACATCTCCGCCAGCTGGCGGACTACTACCTGGTGTGTATTACTTTTAGTTGTCAATTTGACCCCGTTAGCGCTCATATTAACCTTGATGTTCCAGGCCTTAAGGACGATTCATCAAATATTGGAAATAATCATTGTTGATAAATTAAGCGGATGGGATTGACAACTTTTTTATTTCACGGATAATGAAGTCAAGGAGGTTTACTGTGACGAAAAGCAAAACAGAAGAACCGAAAAAAGTTTCATTGCCAGATTTAATTAAATTATTGAGAAAGGGACCGCAAGAATTGAGTGAAGCCGCCTCTTGTTTGGGTATTGCCGAAGACAGAGTAACAGATTTAATTAGTCAGGCCGCTGATGCTGGCTATCTTCTGGACTATGATCCGGGTACAACCATTGTCCACTTGGTGCGTGCGGCGCGTTTCGGCACCACGACTTCGCTGGCCGAAGAGGGAGTTTCTACAACTGGACGCAAGCTGACTTTTATGGTAGTTTCTGATCTTGGATTCGGACTGAAGACTCAGCAGGCCACCGTTGTGAGCACTTGTTATCAAGAAGCCAAGAGGCGCAAGGTTGCCTTTGTGGTTATTAATGGTAATTTGGTGGCTGGAAAACCGACGACCAGGACTCGAGGAGATTTTTTCTTAGACGATGCCGCTAAGCAGGCTGATTATGTTGCCAGGGCTCTACCCAGAATTCCCGGCGTTAAACAGTATTTGATTGGTGGTTGGCGCGAGTTGTCGTGGCGTGGTAGCGGACTTGATATTGGCGCCCTAATCACCGCTGACAGGAATGACATCAGATATGTGGGAGATCTCCGCGAAACATTTGATATTCGCAATGGGACGATCATTACCGTTATCGCCCTAAACAGCGACCAGGTGACCTACACTCTAAGTTACGCTCTAAGAGGACTATCAGAAAACCTAATGACTGCTTTAAGCTTTGCCCAAGAGCAGCGGCATGAGCCTAAAATGGTTTTAATAGGCGGACTATTGACTCATATTGAACAGCCCCCAATGTTCCCCCTGAAAGTTGATCGCCGAAATAACTTTTATGCTTTGTCTAGCTATGGGCTTCATGCCATGACATCTAGCCAAGTATCTCGTAAAAAGCGCGGCGGTTCGCCAGAGCTGGGATGTCAGTTTGTTACCCTGATATTTGATAAAGAAAATCGCCTTATAGACATTCAGATTGAAGCCATCGGCTTGACTGCCTGGCAGCGATTCAATGATTTTTATGCGCCAGTTAAGATATTGCCGCAGTTATCTTCGCTCGAGAGGCAGATGCTAGATTTATTGGCCATAAAACCTCGAACCGTTGGAGAACTGTCTCGGATAATGGATAAACCCAAGGTTGAGATTCAAAAGTTGCAAATTCGTCTGAATCATTATCAGGACAAAAGGAAAAGGCGTCTTTATGAGATTGGATTGAACCCTGCTTCTGCCCGTTTGACCCTAAAACGTAAAATTGGTTATCGCTTTGCGCCGCTTCCGCGGAAAGACATTTCTCCCAGGCGTCCAATTACCTTTGGCTATCTTTCTGATCCTCACATTGGATCTAAGGATTCACGTCCAGAATTGTGGACAAGGTCATTACAGGTCATAGATGCTCGTCAGGTGGCAGCTGGAATTGTTCCGGGTGATGTTTTTTCCGGAACCAATGCTTATCCGGGACAGTTTCTGGACTTAATGCCTGCAGCTGTGGGGGCTGATGCTCAAAGAAATCTTGGCCTGGCTGTTACGCCGACTAGATTGCATGTACCATTCTATCTTATTCGCGGCTCTTCCCATGAGAAGGAGTACTGGACCAAGGTTGGTCATGATGTCGTGGCAACCTTTGCCGAAATTTATAACCTTCGACACGGCGGTAAACCGATTATGCGCTATTTGGGCGGAATTCAGGCGGTCACACCCAATATCCGAGGCGTTAGGCACCTAATGCTTCATCCTAAGGGTGGGGCCACCATTGGTCGCAGTTATCGCGGTCAGGTGTGGATTGAGAATTATCTGGAAAAGCTACAGAGTATAGGGGCGAATGTTTTTGCCATGGGTCATCTGCATATTCCTATGTTGTTTGTCTATAAAGGTATTCCTGTTGTTATGGTTCCGTCTTTTGAGGACCAGACTGAATATCTGGAGGGTAAGACGTTGATGCCTTATCTGGGCATGTGGATTATCACTTATCGCGTAGATAGACTTGGTAACATCAGTTCCATCATTCCTGAATACATTGCTTATGAACCGAAGTAATATATCAAAGGGGAGCAATCGCTCCCCTTTTAATTTTGTTGATTTTTGCTAAGATGGAGATTGCCCCCCTCACCTTGAATTTTTAATTCTTGGGCGAAAAGATATTGGCCGACTATTTTTTAATAAAAATGGCTATATTCTATTGTCTGGGTTTAGTCCTAACAAACGAATTAAATAATCTTTTCAAAAATTCAAGGTGAGGGGTTGACATTTATGACTAATTCTGATATAAAGGGTATTAAACTCTGCCTACCGCCTGCCTGACGGTAGGCAGGGCAGGCAGGCCTATGTTGTCCCAAAACCGTCTGCGACGAATGTTGCAGATACGGTTTCGCGGATCCCATATCTCCGAACTGATTACCTTGCGCTATCACCGAGTCAGCAGTCGCAGACTAACGGGATCCTCAAAAATCTAACCTCACTTCGTTCGGAGATTTTCGGGACCAGCGCTTGCTCGGAAAAGAAAAAATCTATTTTTTCTTTATCTCTCTCTCGCCCCGTAAAAAATTTAACTAAATTAATTCATCAAGATAATAAGGTTAATAGAGAATAAATATTAACCGCCTGAGATAAAGCATGGCAAATTTCTACGGGGCCCGCTCGGCAATAAAATTAAAGATTGTTTTCGTTAGTACGGATTTTATTGTTCTAGAAAAACCGGCTGGACTTTTGGTTCACCCCGTTAGAGATTCAAAAAAAAATAATAAATCTTGGACAAAAAGATTGGCGAGTATAAGCAATAACGATATTTTTCAAAATAATTTTTCTAACGGGGTCCACCCCGACCAGCATCATCACGATAAAACTTTAATTGATTTGGTGTTAGAAAAATACCCCGAAATTAAAACCGTCGGCGAGCCAACGCGTCCGGGCATTGTCCATCGTTTAGACAAAGATGTTTCGGGGGTGATGGTTGTCGCTCGCAGCCAAAAATTTTACGAGCATATTGTGCAGGCGTTTACCGACGACGCGGTCAAGAAGGAATATCTGGCCCTGGTTTATGGACGACCCGACCCGAGCGCCAGTAAAATTGATTGGCCTCTGGCGCGCACTAAGGACGGAAAAATCGTGGCCGTGCAATATCATGGTAAAATAAAAAATCAAAAAGACGCCGTCACCGAATACGAAACATTAAAAAATTATTATCAATATAGTTTACTTAAGGTTCGACCCCTAACTGGCCGTACCAATCAGATTCGAGTTCATTTGCGCGCCATTAATTGTCCGATTGTCGGCGACCTGGTTTATGGATTTAAAGACAAAAGCCAAGGCAATGAATTAGGAAGAATTTTTTTACACGCCGCATATTTGGGCTTTTACGATTTAAATAATGCCTGGCAAGAATTCAGAAGCGACCTGCCGGAAGAATTGAGTAATTTTTTAAACAATTTAAGGTGATCCGCCTTCGCCGAGGCTATGGCGAGATGCTCCAATTTGTTGCTCCGATATAATCGGGGACAAATTGGGCAAAGGAGGAACAACTATGACCAAAATCTGCATCATCTCTGGGTTGTCGGGCGCCGGTAAAGACACGGTGATTACTGAGCTCAAGAAACAATATCCTTTGAGCTGGGTGATTACGACGACTACCAGGCCCATGCGGCCCGGCGAGTCAGAAGGCAATCCTTATCATTTTGTGAGCGTAGCTGAGTTTGAGCGCATGATTATGAACGACGAGCTGATTGAGCACGCCAAAGTTTATGATTATTACTATGGCCCACAAAAGAAAGACGTGGCCGCGGCCTTGGCCGCTGACGCGCCAGCAGTGATTATGAAAGTTGATTATCAGGGGGCCGAAAGCATCAAGGCCTTATATCCTGAAGCGATTGTGATTTTTATTGTTCCGCCATCGATGGAGATTTTGAAGCAGCGCCTGATTACTCGGGGCCAAGATTCGTCCGAGGTTATTGAAAGACGCTTAGCCGAAGCTGACACAGAAATGGCTCGCGTTAAAACCTGGAGTCACGCGCACCATGTCGTTAACGAACAAGATCAATTAGATAAAACCGTGGAAGAAGTTTATCAATTGATTCAGCAAGAGGCTCGCTGAACGAGCCTCAATTTATTGCCAAGCGAGGCGAGTGAAGCGAAAACTGATTTTCGCTTCCGAGTGAGCGCCGGCAACAAAGAGTTTAATATCCCGCAGCTTGCTGCGGAATAGGGGGCTCAAGGTTTGCCTTGAGGTTGAATACTCTTTATAAATAATTTTTAATTATATTAAATTAAGTTAAACTCTTATGACCGAAGAAAACAAAACTCAAAACATTGATGAGCAAAAAAACAACCAAGTCAAAGAAGATAACAAAAAAACTTCTTTAGATATTAAAGTTGGTTCATTGGTTCGCCTTCATCTGAGAATTAAAGAATTAGACGCCAAAGGCAACCCCAAAGAGCGGGTGCAAGTTTTTGAGGGGATGATTATCGCCCATCAACACGGCAAAGAACCGGGGGCGACCTTTACTATTCGTAAAATTGGCGCGGACAATATTGGCGTAGAAAGAATTATTCCGCTTCATTCACCCACGATTGTTAAAATAGAGATAGTGAAGCAGCACAAGGTTCGTCGCGCTAAATTATATTATTTGCGCGCACAGAAAAAAAAGAAAAAGATGAAAGAGATAAAATAATCCCAAACAACGAATTTATCCGAATGCCCCGAATAAAGCCAATGATTTCTAATCTCCAACATTAGTGTTGATTAGTTTAATATTAGTGTTTATTGGTGGTTTAGACGCGGACGTGGTGCAATGGTAGACACACAGGACTGAGGCTCCTGGCCATTTTATGGCATGAGGGTTCAACTCCCTCCGTCCGCACCAGTAAGGGATTTGCAAGCGGTTTCGGTTCGCCTCGCGGCGTTTACCCCGCTTTTGGCGGGACTCGGCGACTAATTCGTATTCAATTTTGGGGGCAAAAACGAATTGGCGGTTTCGCATTTTGGGGGAAGAAAATTTTTAATCATAATATGTGCTATAATAATTGTGAAAAGTTGGTCGACTTTTCCGCTTAAATCTAACTTGTAAATTTATGTAAATTTATGAAACAACTTGATCCAAAAGCAGTCTGGTTATTCTTCATTAGTTTTGTTTTGCGTTGGTCCATTCCAATAATAATTTTGAGTATTTGGGGCTCTGCGTTTTTGGGCGGTCTTAGTGAAAGTCTTGATAATGGAAGTGAGTTTTCGTTCGGCTTCCTGAATTGGTTGTGGTTTATCATTCCAGCCTTTCTCGTTTTGTGCTTCATCTGGGCTAAACTCACTTACCGCTTCTATCGCTATGAACTCACCGACGCTGGTTTCCGTAAGGAGCTTGGGGTTATCTACAAAAAATATGTAACCATTCCTTACGACCGCATTCAGAACGTTGATATCTATCGCGGTATCTTGGCTCGCATACTTGGATTGTCTGACCTTAACATCCAAACGGCTGGGATGAGCGCAACGGTTGGACGGTATGGTATATTTGGTGGTGGCTCTGAAGGACGATTGCCAGCGCTCTCTCGAGAAACTGCCGAGCAACTTTGTGATGAACTTATCCAACGAGCTCGTCAAGCAAAGAATCAGGGACTTTAATTTTTCAAAGAATTTGCCGCCAAAGAAAAACTTGAAATTGTTAGCGGTGCGGCTCCGTCGCTTTTTCAGAATTTCGCGGGCCTTCGCCTCGCCGAAGTGGCTTCGGCCACGCAGGCGGGGGGGGGTCCTCGCCGCCGCAGGCGGCGAAATGCGTTCGGACTAATTCAAGAATACAGCATAAGTTTAAGAATGCAGCATTAGATAATTTCAATAAAAAATCGCTTTTGACCCAGTTGAAAAGCTTTATGCTTCTTAGATATTGCGAATTAAAATATTAGGCTTTATTTTTTTAGAAGACTCGTCTTAAATGTGGCGTTTTTTAATTATCACGAAGCCCAAGCAATATAAAACTATTCTAACTGGGCTTGACCCCGTAAAACTCGTTTCGCTCATTATAAGGGCGCGGGTCCGCAGCTCTCAATTAGTTTGGCAATTAAATAATTTTATCATATACCCTGTTTTGGACGGCCGTCCAAAACAGGGTATAGGGGAATATAGTCAATTTATGAATTATTTTTCGGCAATTTTTATAAAGGGTATTTGAAAAAATTTCGGAGGTCCGACCTCCAAAATTTACTCGTGTCAGTCAAGCTATATAATCCCCTATTAAATAAGCGCTTTACGGACTTGACAGAGTTGATTTTTTATTTTATAATATTTTTAATAATCTAAGGAGGTCAGATGAAGTGGCGATGGCGGCGTAAAAACTTGATTGATGCGTTATTGATAATTTTAGTGTTTTATGCAGTCGGCCTGTTTCTGGGTGTGATGTTTTTAGTCCTGCGTTTACTGCGCCGGATTAAAATCGTTCACGCTGAACGCTTGCCTCATTGGCAGAAAAATATGCTGATCGTTTCTAATCATCCATCTTTGATTGAAACAATTCTTTTGCCCAATTTGTTGTTGGGAGAAAATCTTTTGCATCCGTTGCAGTTCTTGCCGGTGAGTACGCCGGACAAAAAGAATTTTTACGATCCGTGGTGGTTTTTTTGGCTGCGGTCGGTTTCTATCCCGATTGATCGAGATAATGGCAGCTCCAGAGATCCGCTTAGGGCCATGCTTGATGTTTTGCAAGGCGGCAAGCGGCTGATTCTTTTTGCCGAAGGCGGCCGAACATTCAAGGGCAAAGATTTCGTGTTTAGCGCGCAGGGTCGGCGGATGCGACAATTGGTCAATGGAGCTGGGCTTTTGGCCGTTAAAGCCAGGTCAACGGTGCTACCGATTTGGGTGGAAGGAGTAGAGCATAAATCGTTTAATAATTTCTTTTTGTTGCTTGGCCTGTGGGGTTTCTGGAGATATCAGATGATTATTAAAATCGGTCAGCCATTTTTTGTTGACGAAGGCCTCGGCGCCAAAGACGCCACTCGACAAATTGAACAAGAATTGCTAAAATTAGCTGACGAGGAGTAGGGTTGCCCCTCCTCCTCGTCAATCATATGGGCCTGTAGCTTAGAGGAAAAGCGTGTGCATGGCATGCACAAGAGCGCGGGTTCGAGTCCCGCCAGGTCCACCAATTGTAATTTTTGTTGTTAATTATTGATTTCAAAATTTATGGGAGAAGCAAACGAAACAATAAAATCTCCTGAAGAAATTTTGGCTGCCAAAAAGGAAAACTTAAAGAAAAAATTAAGATTAATGTTTGATTTCCGAGGGCCTCAAATAGAAGAATCGATTTTAGCGCGCTTAAATGAATTCACTGGCCCAGAGTTAGATTATTTATTAGACTGCGTAGAATATTCTGATAACCAGCACCAGCTAAAAGGTCCTTTAGCTAGAGCTGCCGAGGGTCGCAAGCTAGAAATTAAGGAAAAAATGGGACAACTTGAAAATAAAATTGGTCCGGCCCGCGCCAGAGAGCTAAAGAGCCTATTTTATATTGAAGATTAGAATTGACATAATATTTAGATTAAAAACGAGCCGTTGGGCTCGTTTTTGGTTAAGCGTTTCTTTGAGGCAAGAGATTGACCATTCAGGGTCTTTGTATTAAGATTAAGGGGACAAGGTTGTTCATTAATTATTGATATTCCGAATAATTCATTTGGGGGTGTTCGGATTGTTTGGATAATTTATTTGATTAGAAATTATTAGTTGTATTCGTGTTAATATTCGTTTAATTCGTGTTTATTAATTTTATGAAAGGATTTAACGCAAACATTGAGCAGGCCACCTTGGCTAACAATAATTTTCGCCAAGTACTTTACACCGGCAAGCACAGCCAATTAGTGCTGATGTGTCTGGCGCCAAAAGAAGAAATTGGTATGGAAGTTCACGAGGACAATGATCAGTTTTTCCGTTTTGAAAAAGGCCAGGGCAAGTGTATTATTGACGGCAATGAGTATTCTATCGGCGATGGTTCAGCCATTGTCGTGCCGGCCGGCGCCCAGCATAATGTCATCAACACTTCCGACACCGAGCCGTTAAAACTTTATACAGTTTATTCCCCGGCTCATCATCAAGACGGCGTGGTTCGCGCCACCAAAGCCGAGGCCGAAGCCAATGGCCCCGAGTTTGACGGAGTCACGACCGAGTAGGGTGATGGAGTCACCACTGAATAGGGTATATAGCCATACGGTTGCCTGTGGAAAAACACCTTGACGATTTCATTGTAATAAATTACAATGATCATTGTAATAAATTACAATGATTTTATGATTGCATTTCGTTCAAAAATCACCATTAGTCTTTTGGGTTATTATTTTTTAAATCCCAATGTGCCTCATCATATTAATGAGCTGGCAAACCTTTTAGAGGTTGACCTTGGCAATCTATTCCGCAAACTTAAAGAACTGGAAAGCGAAGGCATTTTAATTTCTGAAACAAGAGGCAACCAGAAATATTTTAGTTTAAATAAAAATTATCCATTGCTCAAGGAGATTAAGAAAATATATGAAGCAAAGTACGGAATTGCCGAATTATTAAAGGGAAAATTAGCAAAATTAAAGGGACTGCAAGAGGGATATATTTTTGGTTCTTATGTCAAGAATACGCTTCAGCAGGAAAGCGACATAGATATTTTGTTGATTGGAACGCACAAATCAATTGAGGCGAAAAGGTTGATTTTACCCTTGCAAAAAATTATTCAAAGAGAAATTAACATAATTGATCTCGCGCCGCAAGAATTTAAAAAACGGCAGAAAAATAACGACGAATTGCTTAAAAACATTTTTTCTTCTAAAATAATTAAATTTTTTTAGCCTATGTTTGAAAAATTTGATTTTTCTTTTAAGCAGATAGACCGATACTATAAGGCGGCGCGGGGAGACTTAAAAATTGCCGCAGAATCAGATGTGTCTGAAGTTGTTTTTCGTTTTTGCTACGACGCCCTTTTGAAATTAGCCATAGCGGTCTGCGCCAAAAATGGATTAAGGGTTAAATCAAGAAAAGGTCACCACATTGAATTAATTGAAAAATTATCGCGTTACTTGGGCGATTCCGAGATAGATCTTTTGGCCAATGAAATGCGAGCCAAGAGAAACAAGAATTTATATGATGGTGGGGTTCTAATCTCGGCGAAAGAAGCCGCCAGTTATTTGAAGTGGGTAAAAGAAGTTTTTCTAGAAGCTGAATCATTTTTCAATTACTCCAAAAATCAGAAATTAAAAATTTAATAATATAATGATTATGAAAAAGGCGTTTAGCAAGATTTTATTAATTTTTATTTTGGCCGCGATTTTAGGCGCGGTCTATTTTATTTGGCAGGCGATTGCGGCTAAAAAAAATCAGGGCCCGACCGTTAAGGCCCCGGATATTCAGGTTATTGTGCAGGGCGACCACAAAATTGTTAAAAATCTGACCGATGGCTATCAGGTGACGATTCCGAAGACGTGGACGATAGATGGAACAAAGAGACAATTTTATAGCTCACTGGATCCTGAGGTTGGCTGTAAAATTTCCACCCAGGTTAATAACGAAAAGATTGATATCAAAGATCTAAAGATGGAGCTAGAAAATGGCATTAAAGACGAACAATTAACTGTAGAAAATTTGAAATTTGAGGAAATTTTAGTTAATGATTTACCAGGCATAAGAGAGACGCTAAAAACCCTAGAATGGGGTGATTCAATTCGTATTTATGTTCCAGTGGACAATAAGTTATATGGCTTTGTAATGTCTATACCATCGTTGAGCATAGAAAAATGTACAATCTATATGAATAATTTTGTTAATAATATTATTCTTAGATAATTATGAAGAGCTCCGTTGCTAGAATTTTTTTAATAATTCTAAGTATTATAACTACCTGTTTGGTAGTGGGTGCTGTTTTCGCCTCTGATTTTTTATTAAAACTTCCTTATCAAAAAGCAGAAAGCCTAATAGTAACCAGGGGCTATAATACTCCTCCAACTCACACGGCGGGGACTAAAGATCAATATGCTTTAGATTTTACGCGAAATGGTTGCGAATCCTATGGTAAGCCGGTTTTATCGGTCGCCGATGGAGTTGTTGATAAGATTAATGATTTTACCAAAAACTATTCTGATTATGGTAGTTATGTAATTGTTGACCATGGCAATGGCTTTGTTACCAGATATGCTCATTTACAAAGTTTTGTGGTGACGATTGGTCAGAGTATAAAGCAAGGAGAGCTGATTGGTTATATTGGTAATACTGGTAATGTTTCTGGCTCTTCTTGTCCCGAATATCCCGGTACGCATCTTCATTTTGCGATGTATCAAAAGCAGGCGGATGGTAAGTTACTCGCCCATAAGCCGGAGCCGATGTCGGGATACACGAATTTTTTGGCTAGCAACTGGTATGTTTCAGATAATCAGGTTTACGACCCTAATCACATTTACGCCCAGCAGGGTGGTGGTCAACCTGCGCCAACGCCGAGCAAATCAGCGCTCGGCGCCTTGACCGATGTTTGGAATGGCATCACCAATACTGTGACGCATTTTTTTACTCCTGATTTTCTTACTGATAATTTGTTACCCGCCATTAATCCAGTAGATAATAATTCTAGTCCATCATTAACGCCAATTTTCGCAGCGCAAATTATTTCCCAAAATCAAACCATCAACCTTCAGCCCGGCGAAGAAAAGAAAATATCCATCAGCGTAAAAAATACTGGCACCGACACTTGGTTGCCAGCACAACAAGTTTCGCTCAATGTTTTTAACCAAACCTCAAAAGATTTATATCATCCTAGCTGGTCAACGCGGCTTAGACCAGCGATTTTATTATCACCAACCCCGGCCGGCCAAACCGCGCAATTTTCTTTTAACATCGTCGCGCCCACGGAGTCCGGTGATTATACGGCGACCTGGCAATTGGTTTATACGCCTGATGGGCAAAATTTTGTTAGGCTGGGCAGCGATTTAGCTACTTTAAATTTAGTTGTTACCAAGCCAGAGATTTTGACCGACAATCAGCCCGTCACCGGATCGCCGCCCCAAAATAATCAGGCCAATCAAAGCCCGGTCACGCCGAGTCAACCGCCCGCACAGCCAACGCCCGTGGAACAAAATAATAATGGAAATTCGGGTGGTAGCGGAGGTGGTAGCAGCAGTAGTGGATCTTCTGATAATAATCCGCCCGAACCGCCCACAGATACCACCCCTTCAGACACGACTCCGCCGGAAACCACGATTGATAATTTAGCTGACTTGAAAATTTTATCTAACATCTCGTCCATTACTTTTCAATTTTCTAGCAACGAAGATGGTTCGTATTTTGAATGCCAACTCGATGATCAGGGTTGGCAATCGTGCATCTCACCTCAAAATTATACTGGTTTAACTGAGGGACAAAATCAGTTTCAGGCGCGCGCCATTGATGCCAGCAACAACATTGACCCCACGCCAACCGAACTTATCTGGACCATTGACCAAACCGCGCCCAAGATAACCCTTATTTCTTATCCTGTTTCGCCGACCAATCAAACTTCGGCGCAATTTACTTTTTCTCTGGACGACGATAACGCCGTTGTTGAATGTTCGTTGGACGATGCGGGCTGGCAAGCTTGTTCTTCGGGGCAGAATTATGACAATCTTGCGCAAGGCGCTCATCTCTTGTCATTGCGCGCTAAAGATTTGGCCGGAAATTATAGCCAGCCGTTAGACATTTATTGGACCATTGATTTGACTGGTCTGATTTCCAACATTGACTCGTTTTTTCTAGATGTCTTTTTTAATGCATCAACCTGGCCTCGGCCAGGAAAAATTTTTGGTTATGCCACCTCAACCCAAGAGGACTTGGCCAGCGTGGAGGTGGAAATGCAACGGCAAACCGATAGTAAATATTTAAGCTATACCTCTTCTACTGCGGACTGGATTGATGCCCCGACTTGGCTGTCAGCTGATTTAAATAATGATCAGTGGAACCTGGATTTATCCAACGTGCCGCTGACCGATGATCAATACGCGGTAACTTCGCGCGCCACGGACAATGCCGGCAATGTTCAAGATTCGCCGTCAACCGCTAATTTTATTTTTGACCAAACCCTGCCTGGCCAAATTTCTGATTTACAATTTAATTTTGATCAAGATCATTTACAATTATCATTGTCTTGGTCGCCGGTCACAGATTTATCCGGTATCGATTCTTATGACGTGGCCTGGCAAGTTGACGGCGCAGATTACAGCACTTCCACGCCTTCAATCTCTTTGGTTTTACCGGTCCAAGCTGGACATAATTATTCATTCAAAGTCAGAGCTATAGACAAGGCCCAAAATCAAGGCGATTATTTTGCTGCCAGCTATGAGCCGGAAATGTCGCTTCAGGGCTGGGGAAAAAGAAAGGCCCTGGTCGTGGACAATAGTGCCGGCCAGAACGACTTAACGAATTTTCCAGTTAACATCTTGGTTGACTATGAATCAGAAATGAATAATGATTTTTCTGATGTACGCTTCACTGATTCGGACGAAACCACCTTGCTGAATTTCGGCTGGGACATAGACGCAAGTGGCGTAGAAGATAAACATAGTGGCGTCTCGGCTAATGCCGTTATTGAGATTCCGCAATTAAATGCCGGCGAACAAAAAACTATTTATATGTATTATGATAAATCAGATGCGCCGGTCGTGGCTGATTTGGCCAAGGCGATTAGCTGGTATGATCATTTTACCACTCAAAAAAATAGTTATGAAACGAAGTGGGTCGGCTGGGATTTGTCAGACACTGGTTTTATTAAAACTATTTTTGTCGGCTATATTGGTTTAGATGCCTGGATTTATTTAACCGACTCGCCGAGCATAAAAGATGTTGACATTTCTTTCAAGGCTTTGACCGAGCGTGATTTCCGCGGCGGTTCTGTTGTTGAATTAATGCGTTGGCGGTGGGTAGATGACAATAATTATTTTGGTCTGCGCGGCTATTTTAGCGGTTGGTATCCCGGCGATTTACAATTTTTTAAAGTCGTCAATGGGCAAACTACAGTTTTATATACTTTCCTCGGAATTTTTCCGCTTGACCCTGACCCGCAATGGGTGATGGTGAACGCACAATCATTGGGCGATCAGCATAAAATTATTCTTAATAATCAAGACCCCATCACCATTCAGGATTCAGACTTGAACCAGCCAGGCAAGGTGATTTATATGTCTTTGTTTGGTACTTATAATACGTTGGACCAATTTCGCGCCGATTGGTTTTATGTCCGGCCGATTACTGATCCCACGCCCAGCGTGGCCTGGCAGAACTAAGATTGAGAAAAATAAAAATGAGTCATGGCGACTCATTTTTATTTTTGCTTTAATATTGTGTTTTAATGGCTATACCCTGTTTTGGACGGCCGTCCAAAACATGGTATAGCGGCAAAAGCTAAAAAAAATCAAGACCACTTTTTATTTGTCCCCCACCTGCCCACTCTGAATGTCGTCGGGCGGGTTCAACAAAAAAGAGGCGGATTATCTCCGCCTCTGGTTGGACTATCGTCCCATGGCCTTTTCGTATTCGGTTCGCATCTGCTCGACCCGGAGTCGGAGCATAGCCAACTGATCCGTCTCTGCTCCCACTTCTTCGGATGACAGAGACCTGGCCGTAGGTCTTTTGATGATCGCTTGGCGCATTTCCTCTATTTCCTCAAGTAGCCATCGCTGTACAGCCTTTTGGACTAACCGTTGTTCAATCAGGCCATGGGCAAGAGGCTCAATCTTCATGGCTCTCTCGGTCGGAACGTTAGTCAGGAACATGAAGCCCTCTCCTTCACCAGAAATCAGGCCTAAGGCACTGGCAATACCCCGAACATCATCAATCCTAAATGTCATCCCGTCGCCTCTTTGAATCCAGCAGACACTCCCCTGAATCATCTGTTCGCTTTTCATGGTTACTGGAAGTTTGTAGAATTCGCTGATCAGGAGTGCCCAGGCTTCGGCAAAAGTGTTTAACCGGGGTGATTCGAAACAGAGTACCCGAACCCTATAGGTCATGTTGACCTCCTTTAATAGGAGGGTAGCAGAAAAAGGAATTTTTGTCAACCCAGTTAGAAAGTTTTGTATTGCTCTGGCTTCGGTGTTATTGCCAGAACGCCGTATTTAATAAGATTATTGGGGAAAACAAAGCCTTTTATTTTGATTCGCAATATTTAAGAAGCACAAAACTTTCTAACTGGGTCAACCCCGTAAAGCTATTTTTCTACACCATAGCTTATTTTCACTAATCCAATTAAGTCTTATGTCGTCTATATTCATTTTGATTAGGGTGCCACGGGATTGAACCCCGCCTGCCCCGCCTACCGGCAGGCAGGGCGGGCAGGCCGAGATGATATTCGTAATATCATTTTTCGGGGTCAAGGCCACGTATTGCATATCGGACATTTTATGTTATAATTCAAACTACTAAAGATTTTAAAAAATTACTATGGCGCAAAAAATTAAATTAATCGGCCTTGACGTGAACGGCACGATTTTTAACGACAATCGGCCGTTTATTAAAGCCATCAACGGCATTTTTACTAAGTTTGACAAGCCGGAATTGCCAATAGATGTTTTGCGTCAAAAATTCGGCCAGCCCTGGACCACGATTTATCGCGATGCCGGCATTACCGAACAAATGGCCGATGACAACAAGTTTTATAAAATTTATAATCAAATTTACGTTGACGAAATTGCCCGTCATCCCATTAAGCCGTTTGACGGTTTGCGTGAAACACTGGAATGGTTTAATCAAAAAGAAGTAAAATTAGTGATTATCAGTTCGCAATATAACGAGATCACGATTCCGCTTTTGGAAAAATATAATTTGAAAGATTTTTTTCAGAGAATAATGGGCATTGATTATCCAAAAGCAGATGCCATGAAATGGCTGACTGAAGAATTTAAAATTTTGCCTCAAGAAATGGGCTATTGCGGCGACCAGGAGGGCGACATTTTGGCGGCAAAAGCCGGCCATTGCGTCAGTTTTGCCTTTACTCGGGGCATACACTTCCGCGAGCGGTTGGTAAAGGCCAAGCCGGATTTTATGATTGACGATTATGCTGACTTTAGAAAATTAGATATTTTTTAAATATTAAATTTATGAATTTTTATAAATTAGTCGGCGCTTTAGGGCTAACCTTAATTATCATCGGCGCCATAATGCATAAAAGGAGAAATCGAGATATTTTTTATTTTGTCGGAGGGATATTATTAGAAGTTTATAGTATTTATATCAAAGATATTATCTTTATTGTTTTGCAGCTTGTTTTTATTCTGGTTATCGTCTATGATTTTTTGAAAAATAGAAATAGTAATAATTAGTATGAAAAAAATTAAATTCAATTTACCGTTGGTCAACACCCACAGTCACGCGGCCATGGTGGCCTTTCGCGGCTTAGCCGAAGATTTGCCGCTTAATACCTGGCTAAATCAGTATATTTGGCCAATGGAAAAAGAGCGCTTAAATTCTCAGTTTATCTATCAAAATACGCAGGCGGCGATTAAAGAGATGAAGGTCAATGGCATTGCCTTGTTCAATGATATGTATTTTTTTGCCGAAGCCATCGCCCGAGCCGCTGAAAAAATGAAAATGCCGGCCGTAATCGGCGAAGGCATTATAGATTTTCCCACGCCCGGCGCCAAGACACCCGATGAGGCCATAAAAACTACCGAAAGATTATTGCTGAAATATAAAAATCATCCGCTGATTAAAATTGCCGTGGCTCCACATTCTATTTATACCGTGGCCGCGGAAAATCTAATCCGCGCCAAAGAATTAGCCGATCAATATAAAACTATTTATCACATCCATTGCAGTGAAACAAAAAAAGAAGTTGACGACTGTCTGGTGCAAAATAAATTAACCCCAGTTGCCTATTTAGACAAACTGGGCGTTTTAGACCAAAGGACATTATTGGCTCATTGCGTTTGGCTGACCGACGAGGATATAAATATTTTGGCCCAGCGTCAGGTAAAAGTGGCGCATTGTCCTTTGAGTAATTTAAAACTTGGTTCAGGCATAGCGTCGATTGCCAAGATGATGGCCAAAGGAATTGTGGTGGCGCTTGGCACTGATGGCGCGGCCAGTTCTAATCGTTTGGATATTTGGGAGGCGGGAAAATTCGCCGCGCTGTTACAAAAAGGAATCAATCTTGATCCGACTAAAATTTCTGCTAAGCAATCTGTGGCCATGATGACGGTGAATGGTCTTAGGGCCCTGGGTTATGAAAGTTTTCATGGTAAGCCACTAAGCTATTGGCAGGAGCGGTTAGAAAAGGGCGGCTCTTATAATTATTTATACGAGGCCCAGGCCAGCGACCTGTCTTTCCGCTTTTGATGTTTGATGGTAAGTAAAAAGAGAGCCAAGGATTTTGGCTCTCTTGCTCAGATTTAATCTGCAGAATTGCCTTGTTCAGGCGTTTGACCTAGAAGTTCATTAGATGCGCCCCGTCAAGAAGTCCGCTGAATTCTGCTTGGGCATGAGCAAGGGCTAGCGCTTTCTCAACTAGTTCATCTGGTACTTCTACTTCGCCAATTACTTGGCAAGGGTTAGGGCAATCGGTAAGGGGATTAAAGCCGATCCAAACAAGTACCTCGTTATTGTCAGGCGTGATTGTCAGACGCTCAGCCTCTTCCACAAAAAGCCGTTTGATGCTTTGAGTAATGCCCTGAACGAAATCCGGCCCATTAGCGTAAATTTCTTCTTGGATGATTTTTGCCTTCACGGTGCGTCCTCCTTTCTATTTATAGTGTAATATATTTTGTTTTTTTGTCAAGGCTGCCGCAGCCCTGAGCGAAGCCGAATGGGCAAGAGCAAAAGAGCCTGTTATACACAAAGCTCATTTTTCTTCTTTAAGGCGGTTGCTGGTGGCCAAATTATACCCCCAAGTTATCCCCTTGACATTTTATGTCCAATGTGCTATAATAATTAAGTTGTAAGTTCGCTGACGACCCGCCTAGACTCGGATTTAATAGTCTAGTCGAGGCTGGTTAATTGCGTTAGCAAAATCAAGCGAGAAGAGGTCGTCTTACAAATTAATTATAAATTTTCAAGTCAAAAATATGGCAAAGAAGTTATATGTTGGCGGTTTATCTTATAGCACCACTGATAGTGGGCTAAAAGACGCCTTTTCCCAAGCCGGTGAAGTTACTTCCGCAACTGTCATTATGGACAAGATGACTGGCCGATCCAGAGGGTTCGGTTTCGTCGAAATGACCAATGATGAAGATGCGACGAAGGCGATTGAGATGTGGAACGGCAAGGAATTGGATGGACGCGTAATCGCGGTGAATGAAGCTCGACCTCAGGGCGACAGACCACCTCGACGCAGCGGATTTGGCCGTCCTCGCGGAAATTTCGATAACTAATCTTATAGAATTTCTCGAATGAATCAAAAACAGGGCCTCGGCTCTGTTTTTGATTTTACCCAGCCTGCCTACTGGTAGGCAGGCGAAGACGAAACAAAGGGTTTAATACCCTTTATTTTGTAAAATAAAAGGGCGGATTTCTCCGCCCACGATGTTAGTCATTTAGATATTCTTTCCAGCCCTCACGAACAAATCTCCTCCAATCTTTGTCGCTTATGACGACCTGGGCTTTTTCTAAGGCACTTTTGAGTTCCAGGCAGAATCGCCAATAGACAAAGCGGAAGAAACTTCTGGCCAAGACGCGATTGTTTTGTAGCTCAGTCTCGCTACCACGCCAGGCAAAACCCGGAAAGCATTGACCCAGTAGTGAGCGATATTTCATGAAGCCATGCGAGAAAACTTGATGAGGAATGAGGTCTTCAGCTCTTCCGCTGCGTAAGCAAATGAATTCTTGAGCCAACAAGTCCTGCATCAATTCATCAGAAATTGATTTTGCGGCCATTTCTCCTCCTTTTTCGAACCTTGTTATCATAGCATTTTTTAATCTTTTGTCAATCCCGTTAGAGCCTCTTTGTCCACCCAACAAGTCTACACAATTGATATTAGAGAATACAGGGTCTGACCCTGTCAGGAGGTTTAGAATATTGAAGATGGAATAAAAAACGGCCGAAAGGCCGTTTTTGTTTTACAAAAAAAATCACTGTGCCTCGTGACGAGCGAAGCGAATTTTACGAGGCGCGCCCCGTGATAATATTCTGATATTATTTTGTCTTAATCTTTTCACGATCGTGAAAAGATTAAGAAGGCGCAGAATCAGTAATTATTATTGCCAAACGGGGTTGATTTTTTGAGGAAAATCCTTATAATTAACCGACATGAGAATCGTTGATCGTACTAATTTTACCCCGAATCACTACAAAATTACCAATCATACCAATTCTATCGCGAATTACTACCAATAATTATTTGTAGTTATTGGGGATAAGATATGTATGATTAGTGGGTCGTTGTTCGTACGATTAGAGATTTAGATACTATTAGTAGTAATAAGCATATACATGATCATTAATATTTTACCCACTATTACCACGACCTACGATAATTGGTCAAAACAAATTGAAGAGGCCGATCGACTGGGCATTAAGCAGGTCGCCTTCTTTCCAACTCGTCTGGATTTTGTTGCGCGTCAAAAGGCCTATCAAATCTTAGAAAAATCCGGCCTTCAAGAGATTCCCTTTGTCCATTTGCGGCATGATACAAAAGGTTCAGAAATCGCTTTTTTTATCAAAAGATGGCAGACCCGCGTTTTTAATTTCCATGCCGCGGTTGACTTCGGTTCGCTGGACGCCAGCTGCGCTCCATATCGCGATAAGATTTATTTAGAAAACACTATTTTGCCTTGGTCACCCGTGGAAGTAGAAGATTGTGCCGGTATTTGTATTGATTTCTCTCACCTGGAGGCGGCGCGATCGGCCGACCCGGCGGTTTATGCGCAGGACATTGAGATTATCGAAAAACATTTTTGCGGTTGCGCCCATATTAGCGCCATTAAAACAGATAAACATTTTAAACCACGCGCCGGCGATTATTCCCATGCAAGTCATCAATTAAGCGAATTATCAGAGCTAGACTATCTTGAGAAGTATCCCGCTTCTTATTTTCCGGCCTACATTGCCATTGAATTAGAAAATAGCCTGGCGGAACAATTGGCTATCAAAAAATATATTAGTAATATTTTAAAAAGCAAAGGCCTATGCGTGTGACCGACATTCAGGAACAAAAAAGAAAAAATCGCGTTAATGTTTATCTGGACGAGCGGTTTGGTTTTGGCGTGGCCAAAGAAATTTTGGTTGATTTTGATTTATATATAGGTAAGGAATTAGAGCAATCAGAAGTTGATAAAATTGTGGTTCAAGATCAGGCCAACAAAGCTTTGCAAAAATGTTTTCGGTTGCTGGGTCTGCGGCCGCGCAGTGAGAAAGAGCTGCGGGACAAATTAAAAGAGAAACAATTTGATCCTAAAATCATTGATCAGACCATTAAAAAAGTGGCGGAGCTGGGATATTTGAACGATGCGGAGTTTGCCCGCGCCTTTATTGAGATGAAAAAAAGTAAGGGTAAGATAGCCATCCGTTTTGAATTAAGACGCAAGGGCGTGGATGACGAAATTATTAAAAGTAGTTTAGAAAAATATTATTCTAGCGATGAAGAAACAGGGTCGGCCCTAAATCTGGCGCAGAAAAAATTGCGAACTTATAAAAAATTGCCGCCGTTTAAAATAAAGCAAAAATTAGGCCAATATCTGGCCGGTCGGGGATTTAGCTGGGATATTATTAAGGATGCTTTGCGGCAGATTTTGCCCTAACCCCGTTAGCACCCACATTTCCTCCGACGCCTCATAATTTAAAAATAAATAACCCGCCTAGACTCGACCGTCTAGTCGAGGCTGGTTAAATATTTAAAATAAGCATTGTTGACAAACTGAGCGGATGGGGTTGACTTATTTTTGATTTATTTTTATACTGATAATGAAAGGAGGTGGCGATGACAAATAAAGAGATTCATATCCTAATGGATCGCATGCTCAAACGGATTCGTCGTGAATTGGCCGATGTACCTTACGGCACATCAATCATACTCGGTCGCCAGAAGCTTCGCTGGACGGGCGAGCAGATTGAATCCTTGATTACGAGTCAGCCGGAAGAAGAGTGGGAGCACCTTGTCTATGTGCACTTGACTCGCGCCCAGATAGAACGCATTATCGCCAAGTTTCGCCAGACTCTTAAGTCCAAAGATAATCGGGCTGAGCAGAAGCGTGTCAAAGAATTAATGGACTGGGCGAATCAGTAAACCAAAAAGGGGCCGGTGAGCCCCTTTTCTTTTTGGCAAAATATGGTATAATAATTAATAGAATATAGAATCTAGTAAATAGAAAATAGAACGGAGAGTCTAAATTTCTTAATTCTAACTTCTACTTTCTATTTTTTAAATTCTATATTCTATATTCTGTTGGTGGTACCGTAGTCCCGATAAATCCAAAATTGATAATTTTGTTATTTATCGAGGATTTCCCGATTTGATCGTGGATTCTCGATTTCTTTGCAAGAATTTAAGGCTTTTTGTGGCCAGGTAGCCAAGTGGTAAGGCGGCGGTCTGCAAAACCGCTATTTACGGGTTCGATTCCCGTCCTGGCCTTAAATTTTTGAAGAAATCGGAACAAAACAGTTATACGCGGGTGTCCCGAAACTGTTTTGTCCGCTGACTAGCGGATAAAATTACAGTTTCGTGGATCCCGTTTTTGCCTAAGTAAAATAATTCGTTGACGAAAAAGAACAAAACAGACGGGATCGCGAAAATTTATTGCCCCTCCGTCAGTCAGTTGGCGGATTGGCAAAATTTTCGGGACAATTCCCGCCGGTACCTTATTTTTATTGCCGAAGAGTCGTTGACCCTGAATGGCATCAATGGTATAATTTAATCTCCAAGCAGAAAGGAGGCGAGTTATGACTTCTGGTCTCATGGTGCGGCTGTTGTTGGATGCCGCTCGGGCTCTGGGCCAAGCTGGCAAGTGTCCCAAAGAGGCGATTTTTTCTAGTGAAGGTCTCCTAGATAATCGAGTGGACATTTATGATATGCTTTCGTCCGAAAGTGTCAGTTTTGATGAATTGCCCGAAAACCCGAAATTGACCAAAAGCGACGCGGCGGAGTTGAATTGAATGTTCAAAAGATTGTGGCAGCGATGTTGGTTGGCTCGGATTTTATTCCGCGATCCTCGTGGAACAGGAATTAATCTGGCAGCTCAGCTTTCTGATGACCAGACGAGCCTGCTCCACTCCATTGCGCAACGGCTTGGCTTGTTATATGAACCAAAAGAATTGGGGAGCGGAATAGGCATTATGCTGTTAGTTTTGGATCTCGTTGATTCGTTTGATGTTAACATGAATGCGCCATCTGTCCTGTATCTTAGTTTTCGAGAAGGTTGCATGAATGGATCGTCTCCCCTGGGAACAAGCCTTGAAAGCGCCCGCTTAAGCATTGAGTGCCAGCTGAATGAAGCCATTCGTCGGGTTCAGAAACTTTCTACCAATATCTGGCAGTTGGCTTTTCAGGAAGGCGTCGCGACGGCAGACGGCATCTGGGTGACCAAGATAAATCTGCGGACCGAATTATCTCCGGAGACAGAATTTCTTTGTGGTCAATTAATAGACCTTTTGGCGGACATGGACCAAGAAGACGATGTCGACGAATCAGTGAATGAAGAGTCTGTCCCTCTAGAGGTTGAGGGCAGGGAGCCGCCCGAGTTAGCGGACCCAGTCACAAAAGAGATACAAGATCAGTTAGGGCTGTCGTAATACGACGGCCCTTTTATTTTTTTAATAAAACTGCTAAAGTGTTTTGGTATGGACAAGCTCATTATTATTGATGGACCAGCCGTGATGCATCGGGCCTGGCATGCTTTGCCAAAATTAACCGACCCCAAAGGACGAGTTGTTTCGGCTGTTTATGGATTTGTTTCATTGTTGTTAAAATTATTACGCGAACAAAAGCCGCAATATTTAGTAGTCACTTTTGATACCAAGGAACCGACCTTTCGCCACGAGGCCTATAAAGAATATAAGGCCGGACGAGTTAAACAACCGCAGGAATTTTATGATCAGTTTTTGATTCTGAAAGACTTGCTCCACGCCTTTGGCATAAAATTTTTAGAAAAACCTGGCTATGAAGCCGACGATCTTATCGGTAGTGTAGCGGTCCGCTCGCCAATGTTAAATTTAATTGTTACTGGCGATTTAGACACATTGCAATTAATTAATCAAAACACAGAAGTTTATTTTTTGCATAAAGGCATTTATGATCTGCAGATTTATAATCAAGAAGCCGTGATGAATCGTTTTGGCCTGGAGCCAGAGCAATTAATTGATTTCAAGGCCTTGCGCGGCGATCCATCGGACAATATTTCCGGAGTTAAAGGCGTTGGCGAAAAGACCGCCCTGGCCTTAATTCAAAAATTTGGCAATCTAGAAAATATTTACAATCACCTTGAACAATGTTCAGATAAAAAATGCGAGATTAAAGAGTCGCTGCGGGAACTATTGCTCGCCAATAAAGATAAAGCCTTTTTTGACAAAAGCTTGGTAACCATCAAAAAGGATCTTAATGAGATTGGCGCGACAGAGGATTATCATCTCAACGCAACCAACAAAGAAGCGGTTGTCGGGGCGCTTCAAGAGTTGGGTTTTCATTCATTGGTTAAGCGCTTTGAAAATAGCGATAAGCCGATTGTCTCGGCTAAAACGCAAGCTCGTGAAAAAAAGCCGAAGCCGCCAGAGCAACAAAGATCATTATTTTAACCATTACTGCGCGGATTCACGCTGACTTTACGCAGATAAACGCGGAAAGATAATGCGAATTTGCGAAAAATATGCTAATCCCGCGAACTGCGAATAATTTTAACTTTTAATTTTTGATTTGTAATTTTGTGCTTGTAATTTAATTTATTCTTTGTATTAGTGTTTCATTATGAATTTTATTATCTACGGGCCGGATACTTATCGGTCCAAACAAAAATTAGAATCTTGGCGCCAGGCATTTATGTCCAAATGTGATCCGACCGGCGTTAATGTCGTCACTATTGGCGCTGATCTTTTAGATGTTAATTATTTTCGGCGCTTAGTTTTGTCAGCTGGCTTATTTGGCCCCAAAAGGCTGATTATTATTGAGCGGTTTTTTAGTAAAAAGGGCAACGACGATTTGGGCGAGGTCATCGCTGATTTTTTAGAAACTTCAGCTGATGATAAGCGAGGCAATTCTTTGATTTTTTGGGACGAAGATATTACGGAGAAGTCTTTAAACAAAATTCAGAAAGGAATTTTTATTTTACTGGTTAAGCAGAAATACAGCGAGGAATTTTCGTATTTAGACAGAACCCACTTAAAACGCTGGCTGGTCAAGGTTTTGTCGGCTGGCCATAAAAAGATTACCACCGAAGCCGCAGATTTTATGGTTCAGCAGGTTGGTCCTGATTTGTGGCAGCTGCAAAATGAGGCTGACAAGCTGACCGCAACGCCGGAAAAAGAAATTACCCTGGAGCTGGTTAAAAAATTCGTGTCGCCTAGCCCAGAAGAAGAGATCTGGCCGCTGGTTGACGCCTTGGCAGTAAAAAATAAAAAAGCCGCGCTGAAATTATTGCGCGACCAGTTAGATTTGGGTAATGACCTCTTGTCTATTTTTGGTATGTTAGTGCGGCAGTATAGAATTTTATTGATGGTGGGTGATACCCTTAATGGCCGCGGGCCTGTCCATTCTTTTTCCTTGGCCCAAGAGTTGAAGCTTCATCCTTTTGTTTGTCAAAAGGCCATAAGACAGGTCAAAAATTATACGCTGGAAGAATTAAAAAATATTTATCAGCAATTGCTCAACATTGATATAAAAATAAAAACAACCTCGGTCAACCCAGAGGTGTTATTGGATCTACTAATTATTAAGTGATGTCCTCAATAAATTGTACTTGACCCTTATTAGTATTTATTTGTATGAATGGGTCAATAATTTTCAATTTTTAATTTCCCCAACTTCTCCGCCAGCTGGCGGATACGCTGGGCAAGCAATTTTTCAGCCCGAGGCTGATCGGCCTTGGGCCGATAATTTCTATTGAATTTTCAATGTCTTAATGTTTAAACAATGAATCATTAAGGAATTAAATGAAAATTGAAAATTAGAAATTGAAAATTAATTTTTCGTAGTTTAGGATTATTTTAGCTTCTTAGCCAATCTCGATTTTTTGCGGCTAGCCGTATTTTTTTTGAGGACATTGACCTTGGCGGCCTTGTCAAGCGCTTGTTGTAATTTATTATAAATGGCCTTGGCCTCTTTTTTGTCTTTAGCCACCGCTTTGAGGAACTTTTTTTCTAAATAATTTAAATAGGCCTTGATGGCCTTGTTGTGGATGGTTCTTTTTTTTGTTTTGCGCAATTCTTTAATTGCGGATTTTGTTTGAGCCATGGTTATAAATTATCAGATGTTTTATTTTGTCGAGCGAGGAGCAAAATGGAAAATTTCAATTTTACATTTTCTCCGAGCGAAGACGAAACAAAGGGTTTAATGCCCCGCAACTTGCCCGCCTAGACTCGGCGAGGCTGGCTGCGTAATAGGGGTTCGGGGTTTACCCCGAGGTTTAATATCCCTTTATTGCCAAGCGAGGCGAGCGAAGCGAAAATTCATTTTCGCTTCCGATCCGCCAGCCGGCGGAGCGGGTCCCGAAAATTTCCGAACGAAGTGAGGTTAGATTTTCGAAAATCCCGTTAGTCTGCGACTGCCGATTCGGACATAACACAGAATAATCAGTTCAAAGATACGGGATCCACGAAATCGTACCTGCGACATTAGCCGCAGACGGTTTCGGGACAACACAGAGTTTAATACTCTTTATAACTCTTTATAGAGATCGTCTTCTTCTTGTTTTAACATTTCTTCTTCTTGGGCAATTAATTTTTCCCAACGATCTCGTCCGTTGATTAAGATATTTACTTTAGCTTTAAAGTTATCGTTAAATTCCTCTATCATTTTTGGGTCTTTCTGAAAAATTTCTATTAATTTTAATAGAGCCTCTTCGGGTAGGGCGGGCAGCACAAGTAAAAGATCGTTTTGATCCTCCAAAGCGATTGATGACTTAGCGATAATTTGCGACAGCTGGTCCAGCGTTTTTGACATACAAATTGAGTATTATAAGGTTCTTACGAGAGATCTCGCTTTAAGTTTTTTAGATAACCTCCTTAAGCACGCCTAATTTGGCGGCCGCAGTTAAAGTAGCCGCTCTAAACATGGCAACTCGGGGAGTTCCTCGGTCTCCCAACATGGCCGCTTCAAGTCCGGCCCGTTCGTGCGCTTTTTCGGCGGAAGTTTGTGGTCTTTCAAACTTATTCATAATTATTTTTTTAGCCCCCTGTTATTTATTATTACTTTCATTATACCATAAACAGGGAAAAGTGTCAACCCCCATCCGCTTAATTTATCCACAATGACCGTTTTAAATATCTAATGGATTATCCTTAAGTCCTGGAGTATTAAGGTGAAGGCGGGCGCTAACGGGGCAGGGCCCGTAAAGCTATTTTTATACACAGTCCTTTCTGGCCGGGCAAGACGCCGCGGGGGGGGCAAGGGGAACCTTGTGGAAATCTTATTTTCATTATATACTATAATAAGTTAAAAGTTAACTTTAACCTGGGGATAATTATGATTTATTTTTTAGAAGGCACTATTAGCCAAGTCGGCGAGAACTATGTTGTTCTGGCCATCGGTGGCTTGGGTTATCAAGTATTTGTTGGTGATTTTTTCTTGGCTCAGGCCAAAATCGGCCAATTCATCAAGGTTTTTACCCACTTCCGCTTGTATGAAGAAAATGCTCAGCTATATGGTTTTAACACCGAAGAGGAGCTGATGTTTTTTAATAAATTAAATAATATTCCGAACATTGGACCCAGGTCGGCGATGAACATTTTATCGGCTGTTAAATTGCCGGATTTGAGGCGAGCGATTTTAAGCGGCGATGAAGAGGCGTTGAATAAGGTGTCGGGTATCGGCAAAAAAACAGCCAGCCGCATTATTGTGGAAATGAAAGATAAAATTAAAACCATGGACAAAATTGGCGCTGGCGTGGGGGGCGATGCTGAGGTGATTGATGGCCTAATGAGTCTGGGCTATAATCTTAAACAAGCCCGAGAGGCGGTGAGAAAAATATCCTCTGACATTTATGGCGCTAGCGCTCGCCTAAAAGCAGCCTTAAAAATTATTGTCTAGCGAGGCGAGTGACCTGCCCGTTACGAATCGCGTAGCGAGTCGGCCGGGCGGCAGACAGGCGAATATACGAATAAAAAACTTTGTCTTAATTTTTTCACGATCGTGAAAAGATTAAGAAGGCATAAAAATGGTTTAATACCCTTTATTGTTGATTAATTTTTAAATATTCTTAATAATGACCAAAAAAAATCAAAATAATCATGGATGGATGGGGGTTACTAAATTAAATTTGGAAGATTTAGATAAGACCATTGAAAAGGTAGAAATTTTAACTGAACGAGCCGCTAAGTCCCCGACCGTCCCCGCCACCTCATCCGAGGAAAAGGCTTTGGCCAGGAATAGGGCCAAAAAAGAGGTTAAACGAGTAGAGACCAACGACCAATGGTTTCCTGATGAAGAGATTACCGGTCAATTGTCCATTGATTTATATGATGCCGGGGATTCCCTAATAATTGAGTCCACGGTGGCCGGCGTGCAGCCTGAAGATATTGACATCAGTGTGGAGCCGGATTTGATCACGATTCGCGGGAAAAGGAAAAAAGAACACGAGGTGGCCAAGAAAGATTATTTTTATCAAGAATGTTTTTGGGGGAGCTTTGCCCGAACCGTTGTTTTGCCGACCACGGTTCAGCCCGATGGCGTTAAGGCGAATATTAAAAATGGAATCTTAATTGTTGTTTTGCCTAAAGCCGAAGAAAAAATAGCCAATATTAAAGTTAGGTAAGTCGTGAAAATCGCTAATCATACTAATTCTATCTCTAATAATACTAATATTAATGACTACTAATAAAATACAACTTCTATGTCCTGAATTGAGTTATCAAATCATAGGTATGTGTTTTGATATTTATAACGAATTGGGCGGTGGATATCAGGAAAAATATTATCAAAGAGCCATTACCAGAAGACTAGGAAAAGATAAGATAAAATTTATTGAGCAAATTTGTATTCCGTTAAAATTTGATCAAGAAAAAATTGGACAATATTTTTTAGATTTTCTAATTGAAGACAGGGTAATTTTGGAAATTAAAGCAACGCCGCGATTCTATATTAGAGATATCCGTCAAGTATTAGCCTATCTTAAGGCCGCTAATTTACAATTAGGTATTTTAGTTGGTTTTACTAGAAATGGCGTAATATTTAAACGCGTCGTAAATATTATTAGTAGTCATTAGGGAGAGAATTAGTACGATTAGTGATGCATGGTTATTAGTAGTAATAAGTATACGCATGAAGCTAGCTGACCATCTAAATTTAGTGGAATTGGCCAAAAAAGAATCAACTAAATTTTTTTCTCGGCCATCATTTCCTTGGCAATTAAAAAAATGGTTGCGCGGGATTTTTTTATTTTTGTTAATTCTGATCGCGATTGTTTTATTGGCTACGTTTGGCTATAAGCGAACTTATGCCAACCGAGTTTATCCGGGCGTTTCTTTGGGTGCGCTTGAGATCGGCGGCACGAACAAAGACGAATTAATAAAAATTATGCAGCCCATGGTTGATAAAATTGAAAATCAGGGCCTGCTCTTTAGGGCCAAGGGCGATTTGGGCCAAAAAGATATAGTCATTAAATCAGTGTTAATCGCCCTAAGCGATCCCGATTTATCGCGTCGCGTCATTACTTTAGACTTAGATGCTACTGTTCATAAAGCAATGATGGCGGGGCGAGATGGGTCGTTAGTTAATCAAGTTCAGCAAATGCTTAAGGCGCTGACCAGCGGCTATCCCTTATCAGCTATTTTTCAAATTAATGAGCAAGAAATAAAAAATAATTTGGAATATAATTTAAAGTCCGTAGAACAAGAACCGCATGATGCCGGATTTGTCTTGCAGAAAAACGGCGATTTTAAAGTTATTCCAGATCAGGCCGGATATTTTTTTGACGTTGACGGCGCCCTTGATCAAGCCAGGCAAAATTTTTCGCAATTAATTTTTGAGCCCATTGATTTAAAATCCGTTTATTATGAACCCAAGGTTAAGGTGGCCGACGTAGAACGAATGGAGCCAAAAATTTTAGATGCGCTGAACTTATCTCCTATCGGCCTTCAATATCAAGATAAAATCTGGAAGATTGACAAGAATTTATTGAGTCAATGGCTACTATTAAATAAAAATCAAAACAATGCCGTTGAGTTATCTTTTAATCCCGATGAAATTTATTTTTATCTTCACCAAATCAGCAAAGAGATTAATCAAGAGGCGCTAGATGCGAAATTCAAAATAGACGGCGAGCGGGTGGTTGAGTTTCGGCCGTCGCGAGCGGGACAAGCATTAAACATTGACCAAAGTGCTGAAACAATCGTTCAAAACATTTTGTCAGGGATTAGTGAAATTACTTTGGCGGTTGACGCTACGGCGCCGCAAATTTTAACTCAAGATGCTAATAATTTAGGAATTAAAGAATTAATTGGCGAAGGGACTTCTAATTTTGCCGGTAGTCCGGCGAATCGCCGTCATAACATCGCCGTGGGAGCGAAAATATTAAACGGCCTGTTGATTAAGCCGAGCGAAGAATTTTCTTTGGTTAAGGCTCTGGGCGCGATTGATGCTAAGGCAGGATTCTTGCCAGAATTGGTTATTAAGGGCGATCGCACTGTTCCCGAATTTGGCGGGGGATTATGTCAAATCGGCACCACTGCTTTTCGCGTGGCCCTATATTCAGGCCTGCCGATTACGGCCCGAACTCCGCATTCTTATCGAGTGGTTTATTATGAACCGGCTGGCATGGACGCGACCATCTATAATCCTCAGCCCGATCTGCGTTTTATTAACGACACTGGAGCCAATATCTTATTTGAAACAAAAATTGACGGCAATATTTTGACTTTTGAATTTTATGGCACTTCAGATGGACGGAAGATAGACATTGCTCAACCCAAACTATCTAATATAACGCCACCGGGGCCGCCCTTAGAGATTAAAACTACCGATTTGGCGCCTGGTGTGCGAAAAAAACTGGAAAGCGCGCATGCGGGAGCAGACGCGGAGTTTAGCCGCACCATTACTTATGTTGATGATAGTCAAAAAAATGACACCTGGAAGAGCCATTATCGCCCCTGGCAAGAAGTCTGGATGGTTGGCGTGGCGAGTTTAGATGAAGTGGCGACCTCTACCCCGGCGCAGTTGCAACAACCATAAAAAGTATTAAATTCCATGATCCTATTAATCCCTTTCGGGTCATTCGCGGGAATTCGGGTTTTTAGGGTCGTTTTGAGTCGCTCTTTGCGACAAAATGATTATGTTAAATTTTAGTATTAAAGAATGGGACGAGGCGGTTGGTCACCGGCCGCCATCTCCATTTTCACAATCTTGGTCGTGGGCCGAATTTCAAAAGAGAGCCGGCCGCCAGTGTTTTTTTATTAAAAATTCTGCCGGTCAGGCCTTATTAATCAAACACCCCCTACCCATGGGCCAAAGCTATCTTTATGCCCCCAGGGGTCCAATATTAGATTTTTGGCAAGAAGAATCTTTTTTTTCATTTTTAAAAGATGTGCGGGATCTGGCCGCCAAAGAAAAAAGTATTTTTTGGCGTTTTGACCCGCCAATTTTGTCAAATTTTTTGAGCGAAAGCGAAAAAAAATTTGTAACAAAATTGAGCGTCCAGCGTATCCGCCAGCTGGACGGAGGAGTTGGACTTCCAATCAAAAAAGTGGCCGACATTCAACCCCCGAAAACGATTATTTTGGATTTATTTGCCAGCGAAGAAGAGATGCTTAGCAAGATGCATTATAAAACTCGCTACAATATTCGTTTGGCCGAGCGGCATCAGATTAAAATCCGCGAGGGTAGTGCCGCCGAGATTGAACATTTTATCCGCTTGATTACCAAAACATCAGAGCGCGACAGCTTTCGTCCCCATCCGGCCAATTATTATCGCCAGATGTTAAATTCCCCATCACCAAGCGCCAGCGATTTTTATCTGAAATTATTGTTGGCCGAATACCAAGATAAAATTTTGGTAGCCAATTTAGTGGCGTTTTTTGGTGATACGGTTACCTATCTTCACGGCGCCTCAGCCGATGAATATAAAAGTTTAATGGCTCCGCACCTTTTGCAGTGGGAGACGATTAAAATGGCCAAGGCCCGCGGTTATCATTATTATGATTTTTGGGGCATTGATGAAAAAAAATGGCCAGGCGTGACCCGTTTTAAACGCGGCTTTGCCGGTCAAGAAGTTGAATACCCGGGGACTTTTGATTTTGTTTTTAATAAATTTTGGTATCAGTTATATTTAATTGCGAAAAGATTTTTATAATTTAAATTAAACCCCAAAAAGTTGCCTAATAATTTTGGTAAACCCGGTAGTTAAACCTGCCTGTGCCGGTAGGCAGGTTCGATAATGCCTAAGCCCCGCTAGTAGTCCGCCAGCTGGCGGACGATGCTTCTTCAATAATGCGATTAATATTAGTGATTATAAAAAATAAAATTACTCTATCTAATAACTGGTTTTACCAAGCAATAAGCCGAAGCAAGAGCATTGCCTGCCTACCGGCAGACAGGTCGAATTTCCCTGCCCGCCTATTGCCAATTTACATTAAATCTCAAACAAGAAAAATAGCTTTACTTCGTTAGTCCACCGTTTAGCTAGTGGACGGCTTTGGCAGGCGGGACTACGGGACCTATGCTTCGATTAACTACTTTGGGCGTCTCCACTATTTAATTAACTAACTTTGCCTCCTGGCGTGTCGACGATAACCAAGCCAGAGAAGCATCGAATTTATACTATCCGGGATGAAAACATATCAAAATCTATTGCCCCAGGTTATTCAATTTAAAAATTTTCATTCCGCCGCTCGCCAAGCCAGTAAAGCCAAGCATTACCAGCCGGAGGTTTTAGCTTTTAATTGGCAGTTGGAGGAGAACATTTTGTCCTTGCAGAAAAGCATTTTTTCAGGTCTTTACCAGCCAAGCCAGTACCGCCGTTTTATTGTTTATGATTCCAAAAAACGCGAGATTGTGGCGCCGGATTTTAGAGACCGCGTACTCCACCACGCCTTGCATAATATTATTGAACCGATTTTTGACCGCGGTTTTATCTTTGATTCTTACGCCTGCCGCCAGAACAAAGGCAATCACCGGGCCATTAAAAGATTACAGAATTTTTTAAGGACAATGCTGACCGAGCGCGAGCGAGGGCAGAGAGAGCTCGTGCGGGGGGGGGGGCGAATTGCCCGCCTCGACCGCGGTCGGGGCAGGCGAAATTTTCGTGCTAAAATGCGACATCAGCCGTTATTTTCAGAACATCAACCACGATATTCTTTTTAATTTAGTTAAAAAGAAAATCAGAGATCAAGAGATCTTGAATTTAATTAAGACTATCATTGACAGTCATTCGCCTGGCGTGCCCATCGGCAATTTAACCAGCCAGTTATTCGCTAATATCTATCTCAACGAATTAGACAAGTTTATTAAGCATACCTTGCGCTTAAAGTATTACCTTCGTTATATGGACGACTTTTTAATTTTAGGGTATAATAAAAAAGAGCTTTGGTCGCTTAAAGACCAAATTCAAGAATTCTTGCGGCAGCGGCTGAAACTAGAGTTTAACCCCAAGCAATTGGGCGTTTCCCCAGCCAGTCAGGGCATAGATTTTCTTGGTTATGTGGTTTTTCCCTATTATTGTCTGTTGCGCCAAAGCACGATTAGAAGATATATTAAGAAGATTAAGGCCAAAATAAAAAAGTCCGGTCCGAACTTTTTGTCCAGCCCAGAATTTAAAAGGTCTTGGGCTTCTTGGCGCGGCTATGCCAAGTTTGCCGAATCTTGGCATTTAAGAAAAAAAATAGTAAAATTGTTTAAAGACCAGGCCGCGCTCGCCAAGGGGCGCCTAAACCAACTCAAAACTCAAAATTCAAAATGCAAAATTGCAATCCAAAATTCAAAAGTAATTTAAATACCAGGTGCTATCAGTTTAGCTTAAAGGTAATCGCTCTAAACGACGTCTTGCCCAACAAACGAAGCGCCTGGGTGATTAGCGACCAGTTGATTCGCTCATCTACTTCTATCGGTGCCAATCTTATTGAAGCCAGAGCGGCCAGTTCAAGATTGGAGTTTAAGAAATTTTATGAAATTTCCTTAAAAAGCGCCAATGAAACTAAATATTGGCTTTGTCTTTTAAGAGATACGGGCCTGGCCAACAAAGAGACTGTAGAAAATTTATTGAAAGAAGTGATAGAAATTGCTAATATGTTGGCCAGCGGAGTGATGAAATTAAAAAACAGAAAATTTTAACTTTTGACCTTCAATTTTGACCCTTAACTTTTAACTTTTGCCTTTAAATTTTGATTTTTGTCCCGAG
>Ga0265595_1000056_pt1 | contig 100936 bp, 89 predicted proteins | sample saktaG_15_FD_190148 | JGI IMG/M metagenome (GOLD analysis project Ga0265595, IMG submission 190148) | Saline water microbial communities from Sakinaw Lake, British Columbia, Canada - sak_2013_06_06_50m | ecosystem: Environmental > Aquatic > Non-marine Saline and Alkaline > Saline ... | reverse complement strand
TGGCACTGTCACGTTGTTTGCCTTTGACAAGGGTCAGCGCCTAAGCACCCATTCGGCGCCATTTGACGCCATGGTGCAAGTGATCGAAGGTGAGGCGGAGATTGGAATCAATGATCAACCCTTTCAACTGAAATCGGGCGACACGATCATCATGCCCGCCGGCATCCCGCATAGCGTCATTGCAACAGAAAAATTCAAAATGGTATTAACTATGATCAAGGGGTAGCTCTGGAAACGGTGAAGACTCGCCTGGTTGAACTGATAACGAACGTGCCGTATAGCGTGGTGGGTGGCGAGGAGAAGGAAGAGAAAATCAGAACCTGAACCCCAGGAGGAGATAGATCCTGTTTGTTGGGGATTTTAATCCTGAATAGGTCGACATCCCCGTTCCATATTCATACCTCAATTCACAGGAGAACCGCTTGTAATTCCCGCCAATTCCTCCAAGAAACCCGACTTCATATCTACGGGAATCATTCAGCGTTTTTTTTTCTTCAATCCGCTCCTGTTCAAACAGCTTCGATTTGACGATGAGTTCGTTTTTTTCAATGATCGCAAAACCATTCGAAAGTCCGGCATTGGCGTATAGAAACATCTTACCGACGGGGAACTTATACCGGAGCAGATTGTTCAGTTTAAGGTATGCGTACCCCAATGTGGAAGAGTACACGGTATATCTATTCTCGTGGACATAATCCTCGTATTCACCAGTGAACTTAAAAGAAGTAAATATCAGTTCATTGCAAATAGACCATTTTCTATTATTTCTGGATAGAATCACCTCCAGAAATACTCCTCCCGAAAAATTGTACGAAGGCTGATAATCCGCATTAACAAGGTAGTCAAAATCGGCACTGCGAAATTTTAAGGTGGAATAGGAAGCGCCAGCAAGTACACCGAATTCCAATATTACTTTCTCAGTTTTCTTATGAAAATCAAATCCCCTCTTTGTACATTCGTAGTAGAAAAGGAATATGCTTTCAAGACTGTTCTGCTGATATTTTGTATTCGTTAATTTTTGTCGAATTGTTGGACAATCTTTGAGATAAAGTGTCAATTGTCCGATGTACTTTTTGTTTTCGACGATTACCGACTTCTCGTCCTGATCCTTCAGGTATTTTTTATATACCAGTAAATCATAGGAAGAATCCTGGCCAATGTAATATTGCTCTTTACCAAGTTGGCTCCTGAGTAAATAGAGGCTTTTATCCCCTTTGACCAATGCCTGCAGGAAGCCGGTTTCCTTTACGATATTGAGTTCCGCATCGTAATTAAGATCGTTTGTTTTATCCGAACTCAATTCTGTTTCTACAACGGCGCTTATATACATTTCATCAAGAACCCCGAACTCTTTGATGTCAACAGGAGAGTAACCCTGTTTGTCTTCATTGAGACTCTTTTTGAAAAATACAATCCCGGGATTTCTTTCCCAGTTCCGGTAATCAATATATCCGGTCATCGTGTCTCCATTTGAGGAGATCAGATATCCAGGCAGGTAGTTCTTTTGGGAAAAAGAGGTATAACTAGTGATGGATAGTAAAAGGAATACCATAAACCGGGAACGGAATTTTCCTATACACATGCTGATAATTTTCATGCAAATTAATAAGAAAACCGAAACATTAACCTAAAAAGATAGTGCACTAACATAAAACCGGTAGAAAGACGAAGAAAAGACGAACGAAAGACGAACAAATAACGAATACAGTACGAATTTATACTAACTTAAAACAAGACCTATACTGGATATAATCTATACCTCCATAGGTTTGAAAATGTCGTTCAACGACCGGCTCATTTCAACTAAATTGACTAATTTCGCTACCTTTCAATTTTACCATTTCACCACCTCACCATGGAACTATTAACCCCCACCGACTGGACCGATTACGAGCTGATTGACACGGGCAACCGGGAAAAACTCGAGCGATTCGGAAGATACATCCTGATCCGGCCCGAACCTCAGGCAGTATGGGAAAAAGCCATGCCCGCAGAAGAGTGGGAGAAACTTCACCATGCTCGCTTTGCAAGGGGAAAACCAGAAAGTCCACAGTCGGCAGTCGGCAGTCAGCAGTTGGCAGTTGGCAGTAAATCCTCACCATCTCACAAAAATCCGGCATCCGGCATCCGGCATCCGGTATCAAAGGAAGATCGGGGCGAGTGGATCCGCAAGCCGGCAATGCCCGACCAGTGGATGATAGGGTACAACTATAAGGAGATGCAGTTGAAATTTCGACTGGGCCTTACCGCATTCGGGCACATCGGCGTTTTTCCCGAGCAGGCGGAGAACTGGAAATTCGCATATGACAAGATACAGTTGGCAGCAGGCAGTAGGCAGTTGGCAGGGAACAGTTCCAGAAATTCAGGACACATTGAACAAAATCCGGCATCCGACATCCGGTATCCGGCATCCGGCATCCGGATCCTGAATCTCTTCGCATACACCGGTGGCGCATCCCTGGCGGCAAAGGCGGCCGGAGCGGATGTGGTGCATGTAGATTCCGTGAAGCAGGTGATCAACTGGGCCCGGGAAGACATGGAGGTGAGTAACCTGGATGGGATCCGGTGGGTGATAGAGGATGCGATAAAGTTTGTCAGACGTGAAGTGAAACGGGGAAACCGCTACGACGGCATCATCCTCGACCCACCGGCATACGGCCGGGGTCCCGATGGTGAGAAATGGATCCTGGAGGATTCGATCAACGAGATGATATCCCTGTGTTCTGAGCTTCTTAGTCCTCAGTCTTCAGTTGGCAGTCCTCAGTTGGCAGTTGGCAGTCCGCAGTCCGCAGTTCACAGTCCTAAGTCACCATTTCTTATTCTCAGTCTGTACTCGATGGGATTTTCTTCGCTCATCGGAGAGAATCTGGTAAGAAGTCATTTCAAAAACATCGGCGAACTTCAATCGGGGGAGCTTTGCTTTACCGACCGGGCGGGAAGAAATCTACCTTTGGGAACGGTTACAAGGTTTTTCTAACATTCAAGACTTTAATGGTCTTAAAAACCTGGAAGGTCTGTTCTCCACCATAAACAAATCCGCTGCAATCCCGTCGGACAGAAATTTCCCTTTCCGCGTTAATGTATAGATGCCGGATGATCCGGCAAGATGGCCGGATGCCAGATGCCGGATGGCCTGATGCCGGCAATAGTTTTCAAACACCGGGCCAAAGCGCTGGGTTATCTCATGAAGATCTGTTCCTCCGATGGTTCTCAGGGAGGTCATGATATATTCATTGTACTGCTGAATAGGTGTAAGAACCTCTTCTTCAGTAACAGGTTTCCCTGATTGGATTCCCTGAATGTAAGTTGTGAGATTCGAGATGTTCCAGCGCCGGGAAGTGCCGTTGTAGGAATGGGCTGAAGGGCCAAGTCCCAGATAAGAGGTCCCTTTCCAGTAGTTGCTGTTGTGTATTGATTCGTAACCGGGGAGGCAAAAATTCGAGATTTCATACTGGATATACCCGGCTTGCTCCATCAGATCCATCAGGATTTCAAACTGTTCAGATGCCTGATCGTCGGATACCGGATACCGGATGCCGGATACCGGATTTTTATGAGATGGGGCCGTGGCGCCATGGTGATGTGGTGCCGTAGTACCATGGCGCCGTGGTGAATGTTTCCTGCCAACTGCCAACTGCCAACTGCCAACTGCGCCCTGTGCGATCTGCCAGGCAAGTGGCGTTTTTGGTTCAACTGTAAGAGCATAAGCCGAGAGATGCGGAATCCCCATATCAATAACACGTTGCAGATTTTCCTTCCAGTGTTCATTTGTCAGGGTTGGGATACCGTAAATGAGATCAATGCTTATGGTTGCTGGTTGCTGGTTGCTGGTTACTGGTTTTTTATCTGGCATCCGGCATCCGGCATCTCGTAATTCGTAATTGGCTTCGCCGAACTCCGCTTCGCTCCGCTTCGTAATTTGTAATTTGTATCCCGTATCGCGTATCATTTCAATCGCCTTAACAGCTTGCCTTCCATCATGGTTCCTGCTCAGGTACTGCAGGTCTTCATCAAAAAAAGACTGCACCCCGAGGCTCAGGCGATGAATTGCGCTGTGGGATAATGCTTCCAGATACTCCGGGGTGACGTCGTCGGGATTCATCTCCAGGGTAATCTCCCGAAACTGACAGTCGGCATTTGGCAGTTGGCAGTTGGCAGTAGGCAGTAGGCAGTTCCCAGTTGGCAGTTGGCAGTTGGCAGTTGAGAATTCTCGACTCGTCCCGCGTCCTACGTCCTTCGTCCTTCGTGCCTCATGGCTTTTTTCTTGAACCTTGAACTTTGAACCTTGAACCTTGTCAATAATCTCCTCCAGTCGGCTGACCGGGAGAAGCGACGGGGTACCTCCCCCAAAGTAAATGGTCTCGATCGGTTCATCTCCCAGGTAATCGCGGGTGAGATAGATCTCTTTTAAAAGTGCTTGAAAGAAGGCATCCCGGAATTTAGTTGTAGCAAGTGAAAAAAAGTTGCAGTAGTTGCATTTCTGTCTGCAGAAAGGAATATGGAGGTAGATCCCGGCCACCGGAACTATTTTTTCAGGGTAATTCGGAAAGTGGTCCCTTTTCCGATGGTAGATGACTTGACGAAGATTTTTCCGGAGTGATAGTTATCGATAATTCGCTTAGAGAGTGTCAGCCCAAGTCCCCATCCCCGGGTCTTTGAGGTATAGCCGGGATGGAAGATGGTTTTGAACCGCGACTTCTGGATTCCTCTTCCCGAATCGGTGATGTCTATCACCACCTGGCTGGTATCTTCCGTTACCTCGATATGGATAAAGCCATTCCCCTCCATGGCATCCACCGCGTTTTTGCATAAATTCTCAATCACCCATTCGAAGAGGTGCAGGTTGATTGGGGTAATGATCTGGGTGGAGATCTCCGGCGTTATGGTAAACCTGACTTTCGGGGAGACGCGTGACTTGATGTAGTTCACTGAGTCGTATATAACCCGTACAATATTGTACGGCTCTAACCGGGCAGCAGCCCCAATCTTGGAAAAGCGGTCAGTGATGGTCTCCAGTCGGAGGACATCCTTTTCAATCTCTGTAACGGTCTCTTCATCAAGGCCTTTCAACTTTAGCAGCTCAACCCACCCGATCATCGAAGAGAGTGGTGTTCCCAGTTGGTGAGCGGTCTCCTTTGCCATCCCAACCCACACCTGGTTCTGTTCCGATTTACGCGCTGTGCTGAAAAGCAGGTAAGCGATAAAGAGGAAGATGCTGAACACACCAAACATCACAAAGGGGTAATATTTCAGCTGGGTGAGCAAAAACGAATCTTTATAGAAGATATACCGGATGCCGGTATCGGCCAGGTTAACCTCAATGGGGCGATTCTGCGACTTCATGGCATCCAGTGTCTTTTGTACAAAAGCCGGCTCTTTCATCTTGTTGTCGGGGAGATTGCCATACGCGATCACCGAATTTTGTGTACTATCTGTAATGATCACGGGTACCGATGCTGAATTGAGAACCACCTCTGAAAAGAACGAGCTGATCAGATCGTCAAGCGCAGTTTTTAGCTCCGAAAAGATGTTGGAATCCTTGTAATAGAGGTAGAGCCTCTTGTTTGCCCAGTAGTTCACTACGATGGGAGGGTAGTTGGTGAACTCTTCACGCAGTTGTCCAAGAAGCTTGGGCACCGTATCCGTGTTGAAGTCCACATTGCGTGCCGAAACGATATTGTTCCGTTCATCCGTTTGAATCACCGGGATTGAAGTATTCTGGGAGATGACATCGAGGTAGTAGTTAAGGTCATCATTGGAGCTAGTGATGAGCCTCTTCTGTGCTTCTGCCAGCATGGACACACGCTTTCGCTCTTCGTTTTTGATCTGCTCAAAAAGTACGTTCGTAAAATTCACCAGGTCGGCTTTCCGGTGAATGGCATCAGCCCAGATTTCCACATTTTTACGCTCATCCTGTCGGGTGTATTCCACCAGGATGTTGGTATAGTAGAGGGAGGCAGAAACGATCAGTATGGCTATCCCAAAGAGAATCCATTTCCATCGCTTTTTTCGCAGGTAAATATCCATGATTCAACTAATAACGTACAAATCTAGCCATTTCTTTTATCATCGTTATGAAAAAGTCCAGGAGTTTGTTAATAAAAAGAGTCGCCTGCTTGCCTCAATTCCAATCCCGGAACCGTACTTTTACCGCTGGATTCAGGCTTTCATAAACCGCTAAATCGGAGCATGAGAAAAACCAGGCTGATTCTGGAAGACGGAACGGTATTTTATGGCCAATCGTTTGGCTGTGAACGTTCGGTTGCCGGGGAGGTGGTCTTCAATACCTCAATGACGGGCTATCCCGAAAGCCTCACCGACCCGTCATACCGGGGACAGATCCTCGTCCTTACTTACCCCTTGATCGGCAATTATGGCGTACCATCTAAGATTACCGAGAACGATCTCTTCAAATTTTATGAATCGGATCAGCTTCAGATTACCGGACTCATCATCGCTGATTATTCAGAAGAGTATAGTCATTGGAATGCCAGTGAGAGTCTGGGTCAATGGCTTCAACGCAGCGGTATTCCCGGTCTGACAGGTATCGACACGCGGGCCCTTACCAAGGTGATCCGTGAGCGGGGTGCCATGCCCGGAAAGATCGAGTTTGACGGAGAGCCGGTCGAATTTACAGACCCGAACAGAGAGAACCTGGTGGCACAAGTGAGTGTATCCCAGAAAGTGGTTTACGGAGATGGTTCGAAGCGGATCCTGCTGGTCGACTGCGGGGTGAAATACAACATCATCCGTCATTTTCTAAAACGGGACACCACCGTCATCAGGGTTCCGTGGGATTACGATTTCTCCTGCGAAACCTACGATGGCCTTTTCATCTCCAACGGTCCGGGCGACCCCAAAATGTGCATTGAAACCATAACCAATCTTAAGTGGGCCATCGGCCAGGATAAACCGGTTTTCGGGATCTGCCTGGGGAACCAACTGTTAGCCCTTGCTTCCGGGGCTGATACCTACAAACTGAAATATGGCCACAGAAGTCATAACCAGCCGGTCTTGATGAAAGGCACAAATAAAGCGTTTATTACATCACAGAATCATGGTTTTGCCATTGACGACAGAAGTCTGGGAGATGAGTGGGAGACATTTTTCGTGAACCTAAACGATCAGACCAACGAAGGGATGAAGCATAAAACGTATCCGATTTTCTCCGTCCAGTTTCACCCGGAAGCTTCCAGTGGCCCCACCGACACTGAATACCTGTTTGACGAATTCCTGAACCTGATCGATCGCACCAGATGAACGAAAAAGAGACAATACGGAAGGTGCTTGTATTAGGAAGTGGAGCCCTGAAGATCGGGGAAGCTGGTGAGTTTGACTACAGTGGCACGCAAGCTCTCAAAGCCCTCCGTGAAGAGGGAATCACCTCCATCCTGATCAATCCCAACATTGCCACCGTTCAGACATCCGAAGGGATAGCCGACAAGATATACTTCCTTCCGGTGACTCCTTTTTTTGTCGGGCAGATCATTGAAAAGGAGCGACCCGATAGCATTTTATTGGCATTTGGCGGGCAAACGGCTTTGAACTGCGGGATTCAGCTCTTTCAAAACGGTATCCTGGAGAAGTATCAGTTGAAGGTACTTGGAACGCCAGTAGAGGCAATCATCGAGACAGAAGACCGGGAGCTTTTTGCCCGGAAACTCAGGTCAATCGATGTAAATACTCCGCGCAGCATTGCTGTCACCAGCACGGAAGAGGCTCTCAAGGCTTCCAGGAAGCTGGGATTTCCTGTGATCGTAAGGGCGGCTTTCACGCTGGGCGGACAGGGTTCCGGGTTTTGTAATAACGAAGAGGAGCTGAAAAAACTATCCGAGAAGGCCTTCTCATACTCTAGCCAGATCCTGGTGGAGGAGTCGCTCAAAGGGTGGAAAGAGGTGGAATACGAAGTGATGCGAGACAGTTACGACAACTGCATCACCGTATGCAACATGGAGAACTTCGACCCGCTGGGGATCCATACCGGGGAGAGCATCGTTGTAGCGCCTTCCCAAACACTCACAAACAGCGAGTATCACAAACTGCGGCAGCTGTCGATCAGCATCATCCGTAGCATAGGCATCGTGGGTGAGTGCAATGTACAGTATGCCCTGGATCCTGAATCAGAAGATTACCGGGTGATTGAGGTTAATGCACGACTCTCCCGCTCTTCCGCGCTTGCTTCAAAAGCAACCGGCTACCCCCTTGCCTTTGTCGCCGCCAAACTTGCTCTGGGATATGGGCTGCATGAGCTGAAAAACGCTATTACCAAAACCACCACCGCCTTTTTTGAACCAGCCCTGGATTATATCGTCTGTAAAATCCCCAGATGGGATCTGAACAAATTCATTGGTGTTTCGAAAGAGATTGGCTCGAGCATGAAGAGTGTAGGAGAGGTGATGGCCATCGGCCGCACCTTTGAAGAGGCGATCCAGAAAGGACTGCGGATGGTAGGGCAGGGGATGCATGGGTTTGTCGGCAACAACGACTTGGACTTCCCGGATATCGAAACAGCTCTCTCCGAACCTACCGACATGCGAATCTACTGCATAGCCAGTGCGTTTCAGGCAGGCTTCTCCATTGATAAGATCTATGAACTTACCATGATTGACAGGTGGTTTCTGGTAAAGTTGAAATCGGTGTTTGACCTGATGCAGCAACTCAGGCAGTTTCATTCCCTGGAAGAGGTCCCGACCGAAACATTTATCCTGTCCAAGAAAAAGGGGTTTTCCGACTTCCAGATCGCCCGATTTGTTTTGAAAGATGGCGGCAACATGAGGGAGAAGATGCTTCAGGTACGGGATTTCCGCAAAGAGGCAGGCATCTTCCCTTTTATAAAGCAGATAGACACACTGGCAGCGGAGTATCCAGCCCAAACGAACTATCTCTACATGACCTACAACGCTACCGAAAGCGATATCATCCCGGAACAGGATAACCGGTCGGTGGTCGTCATTGGGTCCGGGGCATACCGGATAGGTAGTTCGGTGGAGTTCGACTGGTGTTCTGTCAATGCACTGATGGCCGTTAGAAAAGAGGGATACCGGTCGGTGATGATCAACTTCAATCCCGAAACGGTCAGTACCGATTACGACATGTGTGATAGGCTCTATTTCGACGAGCTTTCGTTTGAGCGTGCGATGGATATCATCGAGTTGGAGGATCCGAAAGGGGTGATTGTCTCCACCGGAGGGCAGATAGCAAATAACCTTGCCATGCCGCTCTTCAAGCTTGGTGTCAGGATCCTGGGAACCTCTCCGGAGCATATCGACCAGGCTGAAAACAGGCATCGGTTCTCCTCCCTTCTGGATGAGCTTAAGGTGGACCAACCACGCTGGAAAGAGCTCTCCTCCATGGAAGAGATTCACCTGTTTGTGGAGGAGGTGGGTCTCCCTGTGCTGATCAGGCCCTCTTACGTGCTCTCCGGCGCTGCGATGAACGTAGTCTCCAATTATGACGAGCTGGACCTCTTCCTCAACCTGGCAGCGAGGGTTTCGAAAGAGTACCCGGTAGTGGTTTCAGAATTTATCCAGAATGCCAAGGAGATCGAGATTGATGCGGTAGCCAACGACGGGGAGATCATTGCTTATGCCATCTCTGAGCACATTGAATTTGCCGGTGTTCATTCAGGGGATGCTACCATGGTATTCCCTGCCCAGAAGATCTATTTTGAGACGGCCCGCAGGATCAAACGTATTTCACGGGATATCTCCCGAGCCCTCCATATTACGGGTCCCTTCAATATGCAGTTCCTGGCCAGGGATAACGACATTAAGGTGATTGAATGCAACCTGCGTGCCTCCCGGTCCTTCCCCTTTGTTTCCAAGGTGATCAAGATCAACTTTATCGAGCTGGCGACCCGGGTGATGCTTGGGATCCCGACTGAGAAACCAAGCAAGACGGCTTTTGACCTCGATTACATCGGGGTGAAAGCGCCTCAGTTCTCTTTCTCACGCCTTCAGAAAGCCGACCCGGTGCTGGGCGTGGAGATGGCTTCCACCGGCGAAGTGGGATGCATCGGAGAGAACTACTACGAGACGCTGTTAAAGGCAATGTTATCCGTCGGGTATCGCATGCCGGAAAAAACCATCCTCCTTTCCACCGGAGATGCACGTTCCAAGCTGGAGCTCCTGCAGAGTGCCAGGATGCTGGCCGACAAAGGATTCCAACTCTATGCTACCAGGGGTTCGGCGCTCTACCTGCAGGAAAACGGAATCCCGGCTACAGTCCTCTATTGGCCTGATGAAGAGAAGCAACCAAACACGCTGACCTACCTTCGGGAAAAGAAGATCGACCTGGTCATCAACATCCCGAAAGATCTCTCGAAATCGGAACTGTACAACGACTATACCATCCGGCGGACAGCCGTGGATTTCAACATTCCGCTCATCACCAACGCCCGTTTGGCCAGCGCTTTCATTTACGGAATCTGCAGACCGGAAGAGGGGATTAAGATCAAGAGCTGGGACGAATATTGATCAGATAGTTGTAACTTTGCCTTCTTTCTTTTCAAAGAAGTTTAATCTCAAACCTATACCTATGAAAACAAGAATTATGTTTAACCTCCTGTTGGTTGCCGTGCTTGGCATGGGAATACTCCTGGGAGGATGTAAAGAAAAACCGATGCAAGCAAAGCAAATTCCCCTGGAGGATTTCTTCAAAAATCCCGAAAAATCAAGATACCAGATTTCCCCTGATGGGAAGTACTACTCATACATGGCGCCTTATGAAAACAGGATGAACATCTTCGTCCAGGAGATCGGCACCGACAATGTCATTCAGCTAACTACTGAAACAGATCGAGACATTTCCGGCTATTTCTGGAAAAACCCAACCCGTTTACTGTATATGAAAGATACTGGCGGAGACGAGAATTACCGTCTTTACGGGGTCAATGTGGATGGAACCGACCTTGTCTGTTTCACCGACTTCCCCGATGTGAGAACAGAGATCATTGATGACCTGGAGAATGTACCCACCGAAGTCATTATCGGCATGAACAAACGGAATCCCCAGGTATTTGATCCGTACCGGCTGAATATCGAAACCGGAAAAATGGAGATGCTGGCAGAGAATCCCGGTACGATCCAGGCCTGGATGTTCGATCACGACGGCAAACTGAGGGCTGCTATGGCGCTTGATGGTGTCAATTCACAGATCCTCTACCGCGAAAAAGAGAGCGACCCGTTCAAGGTGGTGCTGACCACCAGTTTCAAGGAGACGATGAATCCGCAGTTCTTCACATTCGACAATAAAAATGTATATGCCGTTTCAAACCTGGGACGCGACAAAACGGCAGTGGTCATCTTCGATTTAGCAAATGGAAAAGAGACCGAGATGCTATATGAGAACCCCGACTACGATGTGGATCGGATCAATTATTCTAAAAAGAGGAAAGTGTTAACCACTGCTAGTTATGAATCCTGGAAAGCCGAAAGACATTTCTTTGATGAAGAGACCGAAAAAGTCTTTGCAAGACTTGAACAGGATTTGGGGAACTATGAGATTGCAATTACCGGTGTGACCAAAGAGGAGGATAAGTTTATCATCCGCACATACAGTGACCGCTCATTAGGCGCCTACTACATTTACGACAAAAACAGCGATGAACTTACCAAGATCACTGACGTGAGCCCCTGGATCGATGAGAATGAGATGGCTTCACAGGTGCCTGTTGAATATCAGTCGCGCGATGGCCTTACCATCCATGGTTACCTTACTCTTCCTCTGGGTTACACGATGGAAAATGCAGACGACCTTCCGGTAGTGGTAAACCCTCACGGAGGCCCCTGGGCACGCGATAGCTGGGGATTCAACCCGGAGATCCAGTTCCTGGCCAACCGCGGATATGCCGTGTTCCAGATGAATTTCCGTGGCTCAACAGGATACGGAAAGAAGTTTTGGGAAGAGAGCTTCAAGCAGTGGGGATTGGCCATGCAGGATGATATCACCGACGGGGTTCAATGGCTGATTGAAAAAGATATTGCAGATGAAGACCGGATTGCCATTTACGGAGGAAGCTACGGCGGATATGCCACCCTCGAAGGGTTGGTAAAAACACCGGATCTCTATGCAGCTGGCGTCGACTATGTTGGCGTTTCCAACCTCTTCACCTTCATGCAAACAATTCCTCCTTACTGGAAGCCTTTCCTCGAAATGATGTATGAGATGGTGGGGAACCCCGTTGCTGATAGTATTCAGTTCGTTGAAACTTCGCCGGCACTGAATGCCAATAAAATTACAACGCCACTATTTATCGCTCAGGGAGCCAATGATCCGCGCGTCAATAAGGATGAGTCGGACCAGGTGGTGGAAGCCCTCAAGACACGGGGAATCGTGGTGGAGTATATGGTAAAGGATGATGAAGGACACGGTTTCCGTAATGAAGAGAACCGCTTTGACTTCTACCGGGCAATGGAGAAATTTTTGGGAGAAAACATGAAATAAAAACAGGGTAGGGGCGGGTTTGGAACCCGCCCCTGCTATTATTACTATTATTACGTTTTAAACAAACCTCTCCCCTTTTTCCAGTCTCACGTCGTTCACAAACTGACGGATCTGCTGCTCGTCGGCTTTTTTGCAGACCAGCAAAACGTTTTCTGATTCAACCACGATATAGTCGCTGAGGCCTTCGAGTACGACCAGTTTATCGGTAGGCATGTTAACGATGCAATTGGTAGAGTCGTATATCATCACATTCTTTCCAACCACAGCGTTTCCGTTGTCATCCTGGGTGCGGTTCTCATAGAGGGAGCCCCAGGTCCCCAGATCGGACCAACCGAAGTCGGCCTCCAGCACAAACACGTTTGGGGCCTTTTCCATCACGCCATAGTCGATGGAAATACTTTTACACACCATGTAGGTTTCTGTGATGAAACCCTTCTCGTCGGAAGTCCCGAATTTCCCGATCCCTTTTTTGAACAAGGAATCCACTTCGGGAAGGGATGATTCGAAAGCTTGCATGATGGATTTCAGCGACCAGACAAAAATCCCTGAATTCCAGAGGAAATCGCCGCATTTAAGAAATGTTTTAGCAAGATCAAGATCGGGTTTTTCGGTGAATGTCTTAACCTTTCGAATCTGAGGGTCTCTGGGATAAACCGCCCCTTCGGAGAATTGGATATACCCATACCCTGTATCCGGCCGGCTTGGTTTGATGCCAAGGGTCAGTAGCCAGTTATGTTCCGAAGCAGCCTGCAAAGCCGTGCGAATGTTATCCAGAAAGATATCCTCTTTGAGGATGATATGGTCGGAAGGAGCAACCACGATCAATGCTTCCGGATCTCTGGCAAGGATACAATAATTTGCATAAGCGATGCATGGGGCAGTATTACGACGTGAGGGTTCGCAAAGGATCTGCCCGGGTGCGATTTGCGGAATTTGCTCCTGTACCATCTCTTTGTAAATGTCGTTGGTGACAATGTAGATGTTTTCGGCCGGACAGATCTTTATAAACCGGTTAAACGTTTGCTGAATCAGCGTCTCTCCTGTTCCCAGGATATCGATGAACTGCTTTGGATGGGACGTTCGGCTCATAGGCCAGAAACGGGCGCCGATGCCACCCGCCATAATCACGCAGAAATTATGTTTCGACATAGCAAGGAGAGTTGGTTTATTGCAAATATAAATGAATTTACGTATCCGCCGGGAAAACACGCGCCAGAGGAGAAAAAAGATAAATTTTACGGTCTTTCTGGCAGATGCACCTGTATCGCCTCCGGAGCTTTTTCTCTTTCCGGAAGAGCATGCCTGATGCTGTTGTAAAGTGGGCTCCATCAGATAATTCCTCAATCAGGATGCCGGTAACCGGGTTGTCAAACTCAAGAAGTAACCTGGCAAGTTGCGGATCGCTATAGGTTGAAGCCCGGGGATTTTGCATATGTGCAGTAAGCGCCTGTAAGATCTTTTCCGGAAAAATATCCAATCGGAGAAAAGGATTCATCAATTGCCTGAAATCCTCTTTCCACTCCTTCCCGTGAGGCGCTACTCTTCGTCTTCGTTTCAGAAAAGCAGGTTTATGGTGTTTCTCAAAAACATGGAAATGTGCCATTTCATGGACCAGGGTAATCAGGAAGGCATACTCGTTGAGCGTTTTATTAACAGAGATGACAGGAAGTGAACCATTCTTTGGAGGCCTGAAATCACCCGATTTGGTTCTTCTGCCCGAGGTAACCAGAAGGAAGACCTGATTGGTTCTGAACCAATCGATAATGATCGATAAAGCTGTGGCAGGGATTTTTTCAGACACGAGGGATCGAACCTTCAGGAGGGCAGGATCATCGCGTTCGATGGTGATTGTGGGTGCTGACTGAAAGAGGGACAGTTGCAATTTTTCCTGGATTTTTGATAACGTCTGGGGTACCGCTGGGAGGTACAACTTTCAAAAATAGCTGAAATCACGATAATTATGAATATCAGAAAGAGGTATTTCCGTGCAATCTTCATGGGTCCTATTTGTATTTTCTTGTCTTATGCGCCCCCTTCTTTTCCATTTTACAAGCCTTTTCTTTGTTCCAGCGGTTATAATACCTGGTGTTTGAGCAGGCTGTGGTAAAGAGAAAAATCCCGGCAACCAGGATCAGGAAAGCCAGGGAACGCCTTTTTTTTGTTGGAACGTGTGGCATATAAAATAAAACTCCGTAGAATTTGTTTTAGTATATAACCTTCCTGATATCCCGAAATGTTATAAATTAGCATTGCGAAAATATGTATAAATTTCTACATACGGTAGGAGAATATGTACTGCTGATGAACCGGGTGTTCACCCGTCCACAGAAGGGAAAGATATTCTGGAAGCACCTTTTCGATGAGTTCGTATACCTTGGGGTGGAATCGCTCGGGATCGTGGCTATCATCTCCACCTTCATGGGAGCGGTAGTAGCAATTCAAACTGCTTTCAACATCGAAAGTCCGCTGATACCCCTCTCCACGGTTGGTTTTACAACGGTCCAATCGATGGTGCTTGAGTTCTCACCTACCGTGATCAGCTTGATTCTGGCAGGCAAAGTGGGCTCAAGGATCGCTTCGGAGATCGGCACCATGCGGATAACTGAGCAGATCGATGCCCTGGAGATCATGGGAGTCAACTCGGCTAATTACCTGATTTTTCCGAAAGTTGTAGCATGCCTGCTGATCAATCCCGTCCTGATCGTCTTCAGCATGTGGTTGGGTGTGTTGGGTGGATGGTTCGCCATGGAAGCTACCGGGTTTGTAACCACAACCGATTACCTCTATGGCATCCGGGATTCTTTTAGGCCCTACATTGTCTTTTATGCACTCATCAAAACAGTCTTCTTCGCCTATATCATCTCAACCGTGGCCGGATTCTACGGTTACGTGACCGAAGGTGGCGCACTGGAAGTAGGGCAGGCAAGCACCAAGGCGGTCGTCTCTAGCAGCATCCTGATCATTCTCTTCAACCTGATCCTGACACAAATCCTGCTTACATGATCGAAGCTGTACATATCAACAAGTATTTTGGCGAAAATCATGTCCTGAAGGATATCTCCTGCCTCTTTGAGAAAGGCCATACCAACCTGATCATCGGTCAGAGTGGCTCGGGGAAGACGGTGCTGATGAAATGCCTGGTAGGCTTGTATGAAGTAGATTCAGGGCAGGTGCTTTATAACCAGCGGAATTTCTCCTCCATGAAGACCGAACAGCGGAAATTGATCAGGAAGGAGATCGGCATGCTTTTCCAGATGGGAGCTCTCTTCGATATGATGACTGTAGAAGAGAATGTGATGTTTCCACTCAGCATGTTCACCGATAAGCCCATCGAAGAGAAAAAGGAGCGGGTAAACTTTGTACTGAAACGTGTAAATCTTGAGAATTCCAATGCCCTGATGCCCTCGGAACTCAGCGGCGGGATGCGCAAACGGGTAGCCATTGCCCGCGCAATTGCAATGAATCCGCAATACCTCTTTTGCGATGAACCTAACAGTGGCCTTGATCCCCAGACGGCAGGCGTGATCGACCACCTGATCCAGGAGATCACCCAGGAGTATGATATCACTACCATTGTCAACACCCACGACATGAATTCGGTCCTCAGCATTGGCGATCAGGTGAACTTCATCTACAAGGGAGAACTGTGGTGGAAGGGCACCAAGAATGAGATCCTGGAGACCACCAACCCCGAACTGAATGAATTTGTCTTTGGGACCGAGCTCACCTCACGCCTTAAAAAACCTACCCCCTGATGCAGGTTGTTGACATCGTAATCCTGGTTTTCGCCGGATTGATGATGATCCTTGGTTTTCGTAAAGGCCTGATCATCAGCCTTGCCTCCCTGGTAGCGCTGATCCTTGGAATCTACGCAGCGGTCTATTTCTCACACTTCGCCGGAGAACTTTTGCGAACTACCTTTGACATCTCCTCCACCTACCTTCCGATGATCTCGTTTGCAGTGACCTTCCTCGCCGTATTGATCGGTGTTTTGCTGATCGGGAAGGTGATTGAAAAGCTCGTGGATGTGGTAGGTATGGGATTCCTGAATCACCTGGCGGGGGCTCTTATGGGGCTGATAAAAAGCATCCTCATCCTCAGTGTGATCTTCTTCATCATCACCATCGCCGATCCCAACCAGAAGCTAATCACTTCGACCGTCAAAGAGAAATCGATCTTTTACAAAGACATCGCTTCTGTCTTCCCCACCATCATGAAATGGACCGGGACCGAGCTCAAGGTACCGGAGTTGTTTAAATGACCCCTCCCCGGCCCTCCCCCCATCAAGGGGAGGGAGAGATATCCCGGAAATCCGTATAGTCGTAATTTGTATATTTGTATCATTCGTTCGGGAGGAAAGGCTTTGAAAAGCGCTAAACTAATTGTTAGTAGGTGATGAAATAATAAAGGTATCTCGCTTTACTGAGAGATTTCTTATTTTATATGAATGTTAGAGTAATTTTATTTTTTCTTTCACTATTTACCGGGATAAATCAGGTGATCTATTCCCAGATCTATTTCAGTAAACGATATGATTTTCTGCAGAATAATACGGCAAGTTATTCTCATGATATCATTCCAATGGAATCCATGTATATTCTATTTGCAGAGGCTGTCCCTGATTATGGATACAGGTATTTTGGATTTATTTTGTTGGATTCCCTGGGAGATCCGATTAGCAGTGATATCGGATACAATGACAATGAAAAGGGGTTGACAACCGGATATCCGGGTAGTTTTATAAGAACATCTGACCATCTTGGTTTTTCAATGGTCGGCTTTAGCTACCAATACGTCACGGGCGGGCGCTGGGATCGCGGGATGTTTCCATAAAAATAGGTTGGATTTTGAATTCAAAATTTCGAATGAACATATAACCTTTTACCGATTTACCCGATTAATAGAGAAAAAATCAATATGAAACCAAAAGTTTCACTTCCGGAAAAGTTCATAATGAGTAAAATTCTTGTCATTCGCGAACAAAAAGTAATGCTTGACATGAATGTGGTTTGATCCTCTATTTAATCATCAACCGCTCCACAACAGCTTCGACCTTAATCTCTTTCATGCAATGACAATCCAGACTTTTCCGGCAGTCGTTGCAGGTTTTGTCGAGTACCAGATAGTTGGCTTTTTCTCCCAGAGGAGCCCATCGGGCTGGATTGATGGGTCGCATGGGGGAGTAAAGGCCAACAGCCACTTTTCCGAAAGCGGCAGCCAGGTGCAGCGGGCCGGTACTGGCAGCGACAAGGCCGTCGCACGCCCGGATGAAATCCATGAATTCGGGCAGGGTAAGCTTTCCGGTCATATCAGTAACCTCATCACGGTTTTTTTCGAGAAATTCCTTCATCAACTCCCCTTCAGCCTTTGTCCCTGTGATGAAGATGTTGAATTGATCCTTCGGAAGAAGCTCGATCAGCCGGGAGAAATTCTCCAACCCCCACTCCCGGGCGCTGCCTTTGGATTTTGGGTGGAGGATCAGCTTAAAAACTGATGCCGGATGCCGAATGCCGGATGCCGGATGTTGGGAACTGGTTTCGGGTTCTTCGTCACTCGACCCTCGTCCCTCGTCTCTGAACCCATAGTAATCGGAGATCTTCTCTCGATCCAGCATGACATCGATCCCCAGCGGCTTCAGCAGCTTGAGGTTTAGCTGGGCTTCGTGAAGGTTTGATTGCTTGCGGCTAAACCACACCAGTTGATTGCAGTAAAGCCAGCTGAAAAGTCGGTGGGTGGTGCCGATCTTGACCGGGATATTAGCAGTGTCAGCTAACTTTGCGATTTTGCCTACCATGAAAACATGAATGATCGCAGTGGCGCGGAAAGCCCTGAAGGTCGCCAGCTGTTCCCTGTATGGCAGGATGCTGATTTGACCCCAGTCGATAAACTCATCCACAAATGAGCAGGATTCAATGACAGGCCGGGTATAACTTCTACCGAGGAAGAGAATGGTAGTTTCGGGGAAGTATTTTTTCAGCACACCGGCCATCGGGAGAGTGAGTACAACGTCCCCGATACGATCGGTCCGGCTGAGGATGATCCGTTTCAATCCAGGATGGCTTTGATGCCCGGCAGCTCTTTTCCTTCAATATACTCCAACATCGCGCCACCGCCGGTAGAGACATAGCTGACTTTGTTGGCCAGCCCGTATTTGTTAATGGCTGCTACGGAATCACCCCCGCCGATAAGAGAGAAGGCACCGTTGGCGGTGGCTTCAGCAACAGCTTCGGCAATGAACCTGGTCCCGTGTTCGAATTTTTTCATCTCAAAGACCCCCATCGGACCATTCCATAAAATGGATTTCGAGGTTTCGATGACATGTTTAAACTTCTCACATGCAGCGGGGCCGATATCCAGCCCCATCCATGGGATTGGAATATCGTATGCACTGCGTATACCTATGGTAGCATCTATGGAAAAAGCATCAGCGATAACGGCATCAGGAGGCAGATAGAGATTAACACCCAACATCTTAGCTCCCTCAACGATATTTTTTGCCAGCTCCAGCAAATCATCCTCAACCAGTGAGTCGCCTACCTCTCCTCCCATCGCTTTGATGAAGGTGAACATCATCCCTCCGCCAATCACCAGGTTATCTACCTTGTCCATCAAGTGGTTGATGATCTCTATCTTGCCCGAGACCTTGGCTCCCCCCAGGATGGCAGTAAATGGGCGCGGGGTATCTTTGAGGATCTTGTTTAGGTTGATGATCTCATTACTCATGATGTATCCAAACAGCTTGTCATTGGGGAAGAATTTCGCAACGATAGCGGTGGAAGCATGCGCCCTGTGAGCAGTGCCAAAAGCATCGTTGACATAAACATCGCCCAGGTCGGCAAGCTGATGTGCAAAGCCCTCATCGCCCATCTCCTCCTCTTTGTAGAAACGAAGATTTTCAAGGAGCAACACATCTCCCGGCTGCAATCCGGCCGCCAGCTCCACGGCGGAGTGACCGATGCAGTCGTCGGCAAATTTAACAGGACGGCCCAGCTTTTTCGAAAGATAAGGAAGGATATGTCTCAGGGAGAACTTCTCCTCCGGCCCGCTCTTTGGTCGGCCCAGGTGTGACATCAGGATCACCGACCCGCCATCGTTCAGGATCTTGTTGATGGTAGGGATAGCCGCATCAATCCGGCTGGCATCGGTAATCTGGAAGGAGGAATCCAGGGGAACATTAAAATCAACACGGATCAACGCCCGTTTTTCCCGGAAGTTGAAATCATCTATCGTTCGCATAACGCATATCTTTTATGACTGAAGCAAAATTAAAATTTTTACATGGCTTTTAGCATACTCTTGTTAATTTTACACGGAAAACCAAAATTCGGATGGAGAACCTGAACATCACATTAATCCAGACTGCCCTATTTTGGGAAGAGCGTCAGAAAAACCTGAACCACTTCCGGCAAGTGATTGATGGAATCCATGAAAAGACAGATCTGATAATGCTTCCTGAGATGTTCAACACCGGCTTCTCGATCAATCCCGGGTTTTGTGCCGAACCCATGAATGGGCCCTCTATGCTTTTCCTCCGGGAGATGGCAATGTCAAAAAAGGCGGCTGTTGCAGCCACACTTATGGTGATGGACGAGGGAGAATATGTCAACAGGCTGTTCTTTTTCTATCCAGACGGAAATTTCCTGACATACGACAAACGGCATCTTTTTCGTTTGAGTGATGAAGTGCGGATGTTAAAGGGAGGTGATAAACGAATCGTTATTCCGCTAAAAGGATGGAAGCTGATGCCGATGATCTGTTACGACCTGCGTTTTCCGGTGTGGAGCAAAAACAGGATGACAGAGGAGGGGTATGAATATGATCTGCTATTTTACCTGGCTAACTGGCCTATCGTGCGTTCTCATGCCTGGAAGGCATTGCTGTTAGCCCGGGCGATCGAAAATCTTGCCTTTGTGGCTGGAGTTAACAGGGTTGGAGAAGATGGAAACGGGATGCAACATACGGGCGATTCGATGGTGGTGAATCCAAAAGGAAACATCCTGTTTCAGGCGCCTGCTGGCGAGGAGGCCGTGAAAACCATCACCCTGAATTATGACGACATGAGGTTATTCAGAGAGTCACTTGTCTTTGGACTGGATTGGGATACCTTTACGATACACTAACAGAGATCTCCATGACCGATATTTCGGTTATCATTATTGCTTTCAACGAAGAGCAAAACATTCACCGCTGCATAGATTCTATAAAAGAACTGGCTTCTGAGATTGTGGTTATTGACTCGATGTCGACCGACCGGACCGCTGAGATTTGCCGTTCTTTGGGATGCCGCGTGATTCCCCGCGAATTCGACGGATATGGCACCCAGAAACAGTTTGCAGTTGATCAGGCCTCCTATGACTGGATTTTCTCTATCGACGCCGATGAGGTGGCAACACCTGAATTGCAGGAGGAGATCAGGTCGCTCTTCAGCCAGCTGTCAATTGATGAAGTAGGGTTTGAGATCTGTTTCTCGCTGGTCTACCTGGGGAGAAGGCTGAAGCATGGCGGAGCCGGAAGCGATTTCCATCTCCGGCTATTTAACCGGAACTTCGGCGGATTTACGAAAGTTAAGGTTCACGAAGGAATTGAAGTGGCAGGAAAGATCAGGAGGTTGCATGGAGAGGTTTTGCACTACTCGTATCGTGATCTGACACACCACCTCGGGAAGATCAATTACTATACCAGCCGTGCAGCAGAGGGTTATATCCATGAGGGAAAACGTTTCTCAAAAACCTGGATGATCCTGAAGTTCCCGATCAGCTTTCTTCAGTTTTACTTCTGCAAAGCGGGAATTCTGGACGGGTATCCCGGCTTCATATGGTCGCTTCTGGCAGCCTTATATGCCTCCCTAAAGATCGCTAAATCCATTGAATTACGGGAGGAGAAGCGGTGAGTCTCTTCTCACATAGCGGTTTGCCAATCCTGATGTACCATAAGGTTTCGGATTCCCAGCCTGACGGGTTGACGGTAACAGCAGATATGCTTGAGCTTGAACTGGCGTTCCTGTTAGAAAAAGGGTACGAAACCATCTCGTTCCTTGATCTGAAAGAGTCGATCGAAACAGGGAAAAAGCTGCCGCAGCGACCGGTTATCATCACCTTTGATGATGCTTATGAAAATTTTCGAACACATGCGCTCCCAATCCTGAAACGGTTGCAGTTGAAGGCAACGCTGTTCGTGCCTGTCGCCTTCTTGGGCAAAACGAACCTCTGGGATCATGGAAGTGAAAAGATCCTTACGGCTGAAGAACTGAAGCGGATTGAGGACGATGGATCGATTGAGATTGGAATCCATTCATTTCTTCACCGAAGTTATGCTGAACTGGCACCTGAAGATATGAAGGAGGATCTGGAGAACTGCTTCAATACAATGGAATACCATCATATCAGGACCAGTAGAGTACTGGCCTATCCCTATGGAGGTTATCCCAAAAAGGACCCTGAGCTGAAACGGATGATGAAAGAACTTTTCGCGGAGATGCAACTCTGGTTTGCCGTAAGGATTGGCAACCGGATTAATCCGGTACCATTGAAAGATAAGTATGAAATAAAGCGGATCGACATCAAAGGAACAGACTCATTCCGAACCTTCAGGATCAAACTTTCCCGCGGAAGAAAAAATCCATTTGCCTGATTATGAAATTCGAAAGAGGATATCAGATTTTTGTCAGGACTGCCTACATCGTTGGGATCGCCATTATCATTGTCTTTCTTCCCTTTTCCAAGTATATCCTAAGTATTGGCATGTGGACTGTTACTGGCGCCTGGATCCTGGAACGGGTAAACCTAACGAAATTTCTTGGGTTTTTCCAGAAAGGCTCCCTTTTCAAGAAAATTGTTCTTGCATTCCCCTATACACTGATGCTTTGGTTTGAAAGTATGGGAAGAGGATTCAGGGTCTTCTTCCGGAACAAGCCCGCTATGATCCTCGCTTCAGTCTACCTGCTGCACATCCTTGGACTTTTCTTTACATCCGATTTTGGATATGCGGTTAAGGATCTTAGGACAAAGGCGCCAATGCTGATCCTGCCAATCTATTTTGCCACATCCAAAGCATTTGGCAGGAGTGATTTTTACCGCTTTATGATGATCTTCGTTGTTAACCTGGTAGTTGTCACCCTGGCCAATACCTGGAAACTATTTAACTTTGAGTTCATTGATATCCGCGATATCTCGGGGCATATCTCCCACATCATCCTTGGCCTGATGATCAGCATGGCTCTCTTTATGGCAGGCTATTTCATGATCCGCAAAAAGAGAGTTTCGATCTGGATAAAATTATCAGCCTTCACCCTGATCATCTGGTTTCTTATCTATCTGGTAATCTCCAGGTCTTTCACAGGGCTGAGCGTTTTTCTGATCACCCTCCTCATTCTGCTGGTAATCTATACCTTCAGGAGCCGGAGAATCTGGCTGAAAACCGGTTGTATTTTATCAATTGTAATTATGCTGGGTGGAGGAGGGCTCTATTTAAAGTCGATTGTTCGGGACTATTATACGGTTGAGACAGTGGATTTCAGCGCCCTTGATACGATTTCGCCACTAGGCAATCCTTACACACATAACCCTCAGAGTAAGCAAACTGAAAACGGACATTATTTGTGGATCTACATCCAGTGGGATGAGCTTCGTGAGGGGTGGAGCAAACGATCAGAGATCCAATTCGACAGTGCAGACTTGAAGGGACAGAAGGTGCAATTTACTCTCATGCGGTACCTCACGTCAAAAGGTTACCGGAAAGACGCTGGCGGGATAGAAAAGCTTACTAATGAAGATATTGAAGCGATCGAACGTGGTATCGCTAATGTGGTTAACTTAAACCGGCTAAGTCTGCGGGGCCGGATCTATGAGTTATTGATGGGGTATGAAACATACCTTGCTACGGACGACCCCACAGGCTCATCACTGATGCAACGTTTGGAATTCTGGAAAGCCAGCGGAGGAATCATCTCAGAACACTGGCTTTCCGGTGTTGGCACGGGTGATATGAATCATGCGTTTGTGGAGCAGTATGAAAAGATGGATACCAAACTGGCATCGGCACAATGGTGGCGATCCCATAATCAGTATCTATCTATCCTGATTGGTTTTGGGTTTATCGGCCTGGCATGGTTTCTTTTTTCCCTGATATACCCTGCAGTAGTGAAAAGAGGGTTTCGGGACTATTTCTTTCTCACCTTCTTCATCATCGCCATGCTCTCTATGCTCACGGAGGACACACTGGAATCACAGGCAGGGGTGAGCTTCTTCTACTTCTTCTTTGCTTTTCTCCTCTTCGGACGAAGGGACCAGGATCCGCTTTAATAGAAGCTGATACCGATTTTGAAGCCAAGAAAACTTAAGGGTACTTTGTAGTCGACATTCCGGACCATGGTTGTATCTGAAGTGGCAATTTTGTCTTCATAAGCCGAAGCGATCGACTGGTACTTGTAAAACACCTCATAATAGAATCGCAACCGTTTGAATACTTTCATCTTATAACCGATTCCTGCCTGGAACATCAGCCCTCCGGTACCCTTCTGGAAAAATGTAGTACTGTAACGGGTGCCAATGCCAGAACCCAGGCTTAACTGGCCATAAAAGGTTTTGTCTCTCGGCTTGAGATCGTAATGCAGTTGTCCGAAAACCGGAAAGAAGAGGCCATCCCGCCAACTTTCCACTCCGATCCCGACTCCCAGTCCAATGCGGCCATGGTATGCAATTCCGTTGATGGTTTGAAAAGCAACGACAATCTCGTTGTTTTTGCTGCTCTTCTGTATCCCATTCAGGATATCTGTTTTGAAATTACCCACACCGAACGAAACGCCAGCTTCCGTTCGGTTGAAGTAGTTGAATGTCCTGGATTTCCGGGTCTTCTCCTGGGCGGTCGCAAACGTAGTAACAGCCATTAATACCAATAGAATCGATAGCTTTTTCATGGTGGGAAGGTTTGGATAAAGATACAAATTAATTGTTATGGATTGCACATGGATTGTCATGAATTATTTAATTACCTTGCAACGCAAATTTACAATTTTGGTTTATGGAAGAGTCTCTCCAAATTCCTGCCAACCGCTGGATGGTCATTGTAAATCCCAACGCGGGTGTTAAAAAAGGAGCCAAAGAGTGGCCGAAGATCCTTGATATTATTAAGCGTGAAGCGATTGATTACGCATTTGAACTCACAAAGCACAGGGATCACGCAATTCATTTAACCCGGGAAGCGATAGAAGAGGGATACCGTTCTATCGCGGTTGTGGGTGGTGACGGAACCCTGAACGAAGTGCTCAACGGCATCTTCCTCCAACAGGCCTGCCCGGTTTCAGAGATTACCATAGGGATGATTCCAGTAGGTACAGGCAACGACTGGTGCAGGATGTTCAACGTGCCGTTTGATTTCGCAGGGGCAGTTCAGCTACTCAAAGAGAGGCGAACGTTTGTTCAGGATATAGGTAAGGTAATCTACTATCATAAGAACGAATCCCTGGAACGCTATTTCATGAATGTTGCCGGCATGGGGTATGATGCCCTGGTTGCCAAAAAGACCAATCTCTTCAAGGAGAAAGGGCATGGAGGTCCGCTCACTTACTTCTGGTTTATATTCGCTAGCCTGTTTCAGTACAAATTTCTGGATGCCGTGATCGAAGTGGATGGAGAATCCTTATTCAAAGGAGAAATCTTCTCGATGAATGTTGGCATCTGCAAATATAATGGAGGAGGTATGAAGCAACTGCCTTTTGCCATTCCCGACGATGGCCTGATGGATGTCACCCTCATCAAAAAAGCGCCCAAATGGATGGTCATCCGCTACACCAATAAGTTGTATGATGGCACCTTGGTCGATCTCCCGATCGTCAAAACTTTCCAGGGGAAAGCCATCCGCATTCGATCCACCAGCAAAATCTACCTCGAAACTGACGGAGAATCGCTAGGACATACCCCTTTTACCTTTGAAATTCTGCCTAAGGCGTTGAGGGTGGTGGTTGGTGAGTTTTAATGCTCATTCTTGCTCATTGTCTTTCCAGTCTCCGCCCTCTTTAATCAACTCAATCAGCTCTTCTACCGCCACCGATTCATCGATATTCTTTTTCACCAGATTCTGGCCTTTGTAGAGGTTCACTTTCCCTTTGCCGGCTCCAACATATCCGTAGTGGGCATCGGCCATTTCGCCCGGACCGTTCACGATGCATCCCATCACGGCGATTTTCAATCCGGAGAGGTGACGGGTCAGCTCTTTGATTTTTTGTACTGACACCTGCATATCGAAAAGTGTACGGGCACAGGTTGGGCAGGAGATGTATTCGGTACGGGTGATACGAACGCCTGTTGCCTGGAGGATACCGTAAGCTACCGGGATCTCTTGTTCCGGATCTTCGGTGATTGATACCCTGATCGTATCGCCAATCCCGTCGGCCAGCAGGCTACCGATCCCCACGGCCGACTTCAACCGGCCATCCTCTCCGGCTCCGGCTTCGGTAACACCAAGGTGTAAGGGATAATCCATTCCCTCTGCTTTCATCCGCTTAACCAGCAGCCGGTTTGCCTGAATCATCGCACGGGTGTTGGAGGCTTTAAGCGATAATACAAGGTTTCGGAAGTTGTGAACTTCACAGATCCGGGCAAACTCCAGCGCCGATTCAACCATCCCTTTCGGCGTATCTCCATATTGTTCCATGATCCGATCAGAAAGCGATCCGTGGTTCACCCCGATACGGACAGCCGTTCCATGATCCCGGCAAATCTTTAACAGAGGTGCCAGACGGAACGATAGTTCATCGAAATACTGCTGATCTGATACCGGATGCCGGATACCGGATACCGGATTTATGATGATTGGAGAGCTGGATTGGCTTCGCCGAACTCCGCTTCGCATCGGTTCTGGCTCCTGGATCTTTGACCCTTGACCCTTGACCCTTGAACCCTGTCCCTCGTCCCTCGTCCCTCGTCCCTCGTCCTTCGTCTTTCGACCTTCGTCTTTCGACCCTCTACCCTCTACCCTCGACCCTGGCAGATAGTTCCCCGGGTTGATCCTCACCTTTTCCACGATGGTAGCAGCAAATTCCGCGATCTTAGGGTTGAGATGAACATCGGCAATCAGTGGAGTGGTAAATCCGGCTGCACGGATTCGCTTCTTGATCTCCCGGAGGTTCTCTACATCTTTCATCCCGGGCACAGCGATTCGGACATATTCACAACCTGCTTCGATCATACGGATCGCCTGGGCCACCGTTCCCTCCGTGTTCTGGGTGTCGGTATTGGTCATCGACTGAACGCGGATAGGATAAGAACCACCCATTGGCAGGTCGCCTATTTGGATCACACGCGTAGGAAATCGTTTGAAAGGATTTTCGGACATCGGATTTATCTCGTTCAGGACAAAGATAATATATTGCTTTGGATTTTATTTCGCTACCTCCCTACTTATAAGCCTGTAGTCCTGTAATCTCCGCTCCCGTAATCAGCAGATGGATATCATGTGTCCCTTCGTAGGTGATCACAGATTCGAGATTCATCATATGACGCATCATCGGGAAGTCGTTGGTGATCCCCATCGCTCCCAGGATCTGGCGTGTTTCCCTGGCAATGTTGAGCGCCATGGCAACATTGTTCCTCTTGGCCATAGAGATCTGGGCAGCTGTAACCCGGCCTTCATTTCGCAGCGTTCCCATCCGCCATGCAAGCAATTGCGCCTTGGTGATTTCGGTGAGGGCTTCTGCCAGTTTTTTCTGCTGAAGCTGAAATCCAGCAATGGGCCTGTCGAACTGAATCCGTTCGAGAGAATACCGCAACGCGGCATCATAACAATCCATGGCGGCTCCGATAGCTCCCCAGGCAATCCCGAACCGGGCTGAATTGAGGCAGCTGAGAGGCCCTTTCAACCCTTTTACGTTTGGCAGGATATGATCTTTCGGAACCTTCACATTGTCGAATACAAGTTCTCCGGTTACGGATGCCCGTAACGACCATTTTCCGTGTGTTTCCAGGGCGGTAAAACCTTCCCATCCCTTCTTTACGATGAATCCCCGGATCACACCCTCTTCATCTTTGGCCCAAACGACTGCCACATCGGCAATGCTGGAGTTGGTAATCCACATCTTAGAGCCATTCAGGAGGTAATGGTCACCCTTATCCTGTACGTGGGTCTTCATGCCACCTGGATCGGAGCCGTGATTGGGCTCCGTGAGACCGAAACAACCGATGAGTTCGCCAGTAGCCAGGCGAGGCAGGTACTTTTTTTTCTGCTCTTCAGTTCCATAAGAATAGATAGGGAACATGACCAGGGAGGATTGCACCGAAGCCATGGAACGTACACCAGAGTCGCCCCGCTCAAGCTCCTGCATGATCAATCCGTATGAAATGTAGTCGAGACCCGGCCCACCATACTCTTCCGGAATAAATGGACCGAAGGCGCCTATCCGTCCCATCTCTTTCACCAGCTGTATTGGAAACTGGGCTTTCTCAAAATTCTCTTCAATAATTGGTTTCACATACCGGTTCACCCAGGCACGAACAGCATTGCGGACAATCTTGTGTTCATCGGCAAGCAGATCATCTACCAAGTAGTGATCAGGAGCCGTAAATTGAATTGTTTCTGCCATTACCAGAGGGTTAAAGTAGATGGTAAAAGTAGTGAATTCATCAAGAAAAAAGCATGTATATTGAAAACAGATGCATTATAAGAAAAGAATGAGTATTTTTACTTTTTCAAATCAAATCAGAAACAAAATCTTACCGAAATGAAAACTTTTTTACAATCTGTAAGCCTGGGATTTGTTGCGGTCCTTATCCCATGTCTGATAATGGCACAGCACTTTGTTCCCATTGAACCCCTGGATAAAAATGCTATTCTGGAAGAATTCACTGGCGTTAATTGCCCGAACTGTCCTGCCGGCCACCTGGTGATGGCGCAGATCCTCGCTAACCATCCTGACCGGGCATTCTGTGTCGCCTATCATCCGTTCAACTCGAATTATACAACGCCCACCACGGGAGATCCGGATTTTCGTCGCCACTATGCTGACAACCTCTACATGACGCCTTATTGCGGCACCACCAGATTCATGCCAAGTTCCTTTGTTCAGCGCCGGCTATGGTCACCCCCAGAGCGGCTCATGAGCCGTTCCGTATGGCCCTCTTATGCCAACACCATAATGGCCGAACCTTCACCGATGAATGTAGGAATGGCTACCAGTTATGATCCCGGAAATAGTATTCTCACCGTCGTGGTAGATATTTATTATACGGAAGATTTCCCGGGCGAACACAATTTGATGGTTACTCTGGCCGAAAATAACCTTATCTCACATCAATCGGGTGGCTCGTACCCATATACACATAAGCATACTTTTCGTGAAGCTTTTGTCGGACAGTGGGGCGATCCGATTGTCGCCGATGCAATGGCCGGAACCTTTTACAGAAGAACCTTTACCTACGACTATTCCGCCACCGATTACATCATGGAGAACTGTGAATTGTTAGCCTTTGTTCTCGACAATACCTCCGAAGAGATAATTACCGGTATCGGATGCCATGCAGGTGATACTTCCTACATAACACCGGATCTCGCCCTCACTGCCGACACCCTTTTTTATGAAAATGAGCAGCAGTGCCTCGAAGGGCAGATCGTCACCATCTCCAATACCACATCAGTGGATCTGGACCTCCTATTTGTTCAACAAGAGTCATCCGTAACGGCTCCTTTTACCTGGCTGGTGGTTCCATGGCCATTTACAACATTCCCGCACACCCTTGCTCCTGGTGAATCGGTTGACCTGAATGTGGTGATTCCGCTACCCATTGACGCTAGGATAGAGTTTCTGTATGATGACCTGATGCTGGTCAGCGAAATAGATACACAGCATGTGACAATTGCCGTAAATGAAGGACTCTACATGGGGATCGGGGATCTGGCTTCGACCAGAAAGAGTACACTCAGGATGAACTACCCCAATCCCTTCAACACATCCACTACATTTGAGTATTCCATCGCTAAGCCAACAACGGTTCAGATGGACGTTTTCAATGTGAAGGGGATGAAGGTGAAAACACTGGTGGATTCACCTCACCAGGCCGGAGAATTCAACATACTCTGGAACGGAACAGATGATACAGGGCAATACCTGCCAGGTGGGATCTATCTCTACAGGCTAAAAACAGATGAAGTAACGTTTACAAAACGATGTGTGCTTCTTCGCTGAAATGGAGATTTTGTGAAATGGTGAAATGGCGAGGCAGTGAAGTAGTGAGGTAGTGAAAAAGTGCCCTGTGCTTTGTGCTTCAGTTCAATCCTTTGACTTTGGGCTTCCCGGCGATGAAATTCTTCAGATAAAAGGGTTCAAAATAAGCCAGGTTCTCAAGCTGGTTTTTAACAAATCGTGTTTCTGAAAGAGCGATCATGAATCTTGCTGATGCTTGAAAGTTCTCCAGAAACAAAGCGTTCGATTTGTGCGAAAGGAGCTCCCGGCATTTTTCGGCTCCTGTTCCGGCGAACAGAATCGCGTGCGCTGCCAGCAGATCGTCAAACGAATGTTTTTCAACTAGCAGAGCTTCTGTGGAACGTATCTCCTTTAGATTCTTATCATACACAGCACAATAGACTTCCATCCGGCGGGCATCGATCATGGGACAGAAGAGAGTTTCGGGTTTCGATGCCTGATGTCTGATACCTGATACCGGATTTTCAAGAAGGTTACTGAATTCGTAATTCGTAATGCCTAATTCGTAAATCATCCCTGCTGCCATCGCCTCCAGCGTAGGAATAGCAATTAAAGGTTTGTCGAGCGCAAAGCAGAGACCTTTCGCTGCCGCTACCCCGATACGAAGACCGGTATAGGACCCTGGGCCCATACTAACCGATATAGCATCGAGGTCAGCATAGCGCAAAGAGGCTTCACGGAAGAGCTCTTCAATAAAGACTGTTAACACGGAAGAGTGAGCGTTGGGGGCATTCGACTCGAGGAGGGAGAGGATCTCTCCATCACGTGCAAGGGTAGCAGAACATACAGGTGTAGCCGTTTCAAGGGCCAGAATCAGCGACATTATTTGCTTACGCTAAAAAGATCTTTGCGGTCAACTTTCTTGACTTTGTCACCATCTTTCAGGGTTTTGGATACTACCGAATAGGGTGAAGTAATCACCTCCAGGCTATCGGATAAACCCGATTCGATCTGGATATAGGTATTATCCTGGATGCCTGTTTTGACATCCTGTTTTTTGGCAATCCCATCTTCAAATATGAATACACACTCCTGGATCTCCTCGGTCTTTTTAGTAGTGACTCGTTCAATTTCACGGTCACCACGTTGCTCAGTTTCTCTGTTTTGAGCATTCAGCTTATCCAATGTATCTTGCGACACACGTGTTGTTACAGCCTGGATAGGCACGGTTAGCACATTGTAAGCAGTCTCGGTTTGGATCTCCACCGTACAGGACATTCCCGGACGAAAGGGGCTATAAAAGGGTTTATCAGGATCAAGCAGATCTTCATACGACTCCTTCAGTAGATGAATTTTGACGTTAAAATTGGTTACCTGATCAACGCTTACGCCGGTAGTATTGGCCGACGTGGCGATCTCAGTTACAACCCCTTTGAATTTCCGGTTCAGGTAAGCATCCACTTCAATGAGAGCCGTATCGTTGAGGGTAACCCTGATGATATCATTTTCATTCACTTCAACCTGGGCTTCCATCTCATTGAGGTTAGCCAGCCGCATGATCTCTGTACCACTGGAAAACTGGGATGCCCCGGTAACACGCTCCCCTTTCAATACATTCAACTTGGAAACGGTCCCTTCGTTAGGGGCAAAAATTGCTGTTCTTGTGAGATCCTCTTTGGAGCGCTTCAACGCTGCTTCCGAGCTCTTCACCATGAACTCCGAAGCCTTTACATCTTGTTTTGCTGAGGTAACTTGTGCCTGAGCCACTTCGAAATTGGCTTTGGCCTGATCAAAATCAGCCTTGGAAATCACGTTCTGTTCAAAAAGTTTTTTCTGGCGTTCAAAGTTCAGGCGGGCATTCTCGAATTGTGCCTCCATCTGTACCTGACGTGCGTTGGAATTAGACTCATTGGCTTTCTGGGTATTCAGGGAAGCCACACTCTGATCGTACTGTGAGATGTAAATCTCCGGGTCGATCTTGGCCAGCAGATCCCCCTTCTTAACCTGGTTGCCCTCTTTCACATAGAGTTCAACCACTTCACCGGAGATGTAAGGTGATATTTTAACATCTCTTTCAGGCTGGATTTTACCGTTGGAAGAGACAGTCTGGACAATGGTCCGTTTGGCTACCATTTCTACAGAGACTTTGATCCCCTCATTCTTACCGCCTTTGATAACAGCCAGTACAATGATAATGGCAAGAACGATGACTGCCGCAATGATGATCAGAAGTTTCTTTTTTGATTTTTTAAGAGTCATGGAATGGATGTTTAATTCTGACTGATACGTATGGGGTTTCCCATGTAGAAGTCAAGTATGGTGGTTTTAAATATAAAATCGTACTTCGCCTGCAATAATTCAGACTGGGCGCTTGTCAGATCTTTTTTACTGTTATTGTAATCGTAGGATGTTACCATACCAACGTCGAACTTTTGCTCCGTGTACTTGAACGACTCCTCCTGGGCCTGCACTTTCTGGTTGGCCGAAGTGTATTTCTGGAGTGCGGCTATCGCATCGGCATAGGCTTGTTCAATTGTCTTCTGCAAATTCCGTTTTTTCTGTTCCAGATCGAGTTCGGCTATATTCCGTTGGATTTTCGCTTGTGTGATCGACGACCGTACTTGCCAGCCATTGAAAATTGGAATATAGAGATTGAATCCGAGAGAGACATTATCATTATCGTTCCACTGATCGGAAAATGACTTTGTTTTATATGAATAGGTAGACTGATAACCAAGGACAGTATCACGTGTAAGCTGGGTAATCCCGATGGGATATTCATTGATGACCGGAAGGATGGAAGGGTCTACCTGCCTGGCAGCGCCTGAATAACCTGTGGCATAAGAGCCGCCAAAGGTGAGGCTGGGTGATTGTCCTCCGCGGGCAACGGACAACCCCTTATTGGCACTCTCTACCCGGAGTTCTGCACCTTTAATCTCAGGCCGGGTACTCAGGGCATGGCCGTAAATGACGTCGGCAGTTACAAGATCGGCCGGGGCAGCTACAGCTTTCAGGACCGGCTTTTCGATATCAAAATCACTGGAAACGGTAAGATCAATCAACTGCTGCAGAGAGAGGTAAGATATGTTCAGACGGTTTCTGGCTTCTATTGTATTGAGCTCTTCAGTGGATGCCTGTGCCTGAATATTCAGCAGGTCCCCCTGAGCAGCAGCTCCGGCTTCTACCATCTTTCTTACACGTTCAACTTGTTGGGCGGTAATTGCCAACTGGCCTTCGGCTACATCGAGAATCTCTTTGTTGAAGAGAATATCCAGGTAATATCCGGCAACGGCAAGGGAGATATCGTTTTTGAGGACATCCAGATCGTACCGGCTAGCCATCAATTCAATCTGGTTTCGCTTCAACGTATTGAACTTCTGTAATCCGTTAAAGATGGTTACATTGGTTGATAGACTGAAGTTGTTAGACCTGACGGTGTTGGTGGCAAAGGTATTCGTGTACTGATCAATGGTTTGTCCAGTGTTCCAGATATTGGATGCGTTGAAATTAAGGTTAGGCAACATGCTCAAGCCACTCTGCAGCAATGAAACCCGGTTCGACTCTACCGATTGAATCTGCTTCTGAATATCGAGGTTATTATCGAGCGCATACTCAACGCAATCTTCAAGCGTCCAGACAGTCTGAGAAAAAGAGGAGAAAGTTAAAATCAATGAGAGACTGATGACCAGATGAAGCTTGCCCATCAGGAGTGTGTTTAATCGAAACATAACATCTTCATTTAAGGGTTCAAATTTACGTAATTTTAATAAATACGCAAGGACTGAAAAACTTAGACGTCTGGCACACTCAAATGTTACAAACTGAAAATCACCGATTTTATTTTCCCTCTGGCAGAATATTATTATGTAAGTTTGTAGTAAAATTAAAAGAACCGAAAGCATGAAAAAGTGGTTTATATTAATGTCCGGCCTTCTTTTCTTTGCCTCCATCGTAATGCTTCCTTCCTGCAGTACCGATGAGGCTACAGTTGGAATCCTCGTGATAAAGGTCATGGATACCAATGGGGACGTAATTGTGGGAGAGCAAGTGTATCTCGCCACCAGCTACCAGAATCTGAAAGCAGGCAACTATATTGGCAACCTATGGACCGATCAGGATGGTGAAGTGCTTTTCATGGATCTCCCACCGGCATTCTTCTGGTATGATACCGAGAACTGGGAAGATTACGGTGCGGTGCAGGTCTATGCTGGAATTGAGCATTTTGTCATCCTTTGGGTGAATACCCCCCAGCCGTAGCCCCCACCAATATTACATATGTTCATATATCCATGAAATTTGATTTTCATGTTTCGTGAATTGTTCGTAAACTTGCAGCCCGAAAATCAGCATGTAACAGCAGCTATGGTTCGAACGCAGCACTTCAGGTTCTTCACTTTTATTCTCTTTCTTTTCCTGGCACTAATTGTTTCTCCGGGATCGGTGGCCAATGCCTCTGAAAAATCACATGCTTTAACTGAATCTTTAACAGATACTACCTTTCAGTACGATGAGGATTTGATCGTTGAGCAGGAATTCGATGCCGGCAAGATGATCATGGAGCATGTAGTGGACAATCACGAATGGCATATTGCCACATTGGGACATGCGCATATCACCATCCCGTTGCCTGTTATTTTGCTATATGACGGAGAGATTTACGCCTTCTTATCATCCAAATTTCATAACCCTACTCACGCATACAAGGGATTTGTGTTGGAGCATGGGAAAATTCATGCTGAAGTTGTATCGGGTAAAACCGTTTTTGATTTCTCAATTACAAAAACAGTGTTTGCATTGCTCATCAGTTGTTTTCTGCTGTTGTGGATTTTCATCTCTGTGGCTAACCGGTACAAACGGAATCCCAAATCAGCGCCAAAAGGGATGCAATCCCTTCTGGAACCCGTTATTATCTTCATCCGTGACGACATCGCAAAAAGTTCAATCGGAGAGAAGAAATATGAAAAGTTCATGCCTTTCCTTTTGACGATATTCTTTTTTATTTTACTGAATAACCTCCTTGGAATTATCCCAATCTTCCCGGGTGGGGCAAACGTAACAGGCAACATTGCCATAACCATGGTGTTGGCTGTGTTTACGCTGGTTCTGACTACCATAAGCGGCAACAAGCATTACTGGGTTGATATCATCAACACACCGGGCGTCCCCTGGTGGTTGAAACTTCCTGTTCCCCTGATGCCTGTGGTGGAAATCATTGGGATCATTACCAAGCCGTTTGTATTAATGGTGCGACTTTTTGCCAACATGGCAGCAGGCCACATCATCGTGCTTGGTTTCGTCAGCCTGATTTTCATCTTCGGATCGATCAACGTGGCATTGGGACTCGGAGTTTCGATTGTTTCAGTGGCATTTATTGTATTTATGGACTTGCTGGAGATCCTTGTTGCATTTATCCAGGCATATGTATTTACCTTGTTATCAGCTCTCTATTTCGGGTTGGCGACAATTGAAACGGAACACCATTAAATGAATTACGAATTACGAATTACGAATGACGAGGATTTACATTTTGCATGTTACATTTAAATAAAGTAGTACTATGGAATTATTAACAATTTTTTTGCAGCTGGTCGGAGATTTTCAGGCCATCGCCCGCCTGGGAGCAGGTATTGGTGCGGGTATTGCAGTCGTTGGCGCAGGTATCGGTATTGGTAATATCGGTAAGAGTGCTCTCGAGTCCATTGCCCGGCAGCCGGAAGCTGTTGGTGACATACGATCGAATATGATCATCGCGGCTGCTCTCGTGGAGGGGGTAGCGTTTTTCGCTATTGTAGTTTGTCTGCTGATTTTGTTTATTTAACAGGCAACCGGTTCTTCATGGCTTAACGGTTGGTTGAGTCATGAAGAATTTTAATGAATGTAAATTACAATAAGATATGGAACTGATAACCCCCGGATTGGGTCTGATTTTCTGGATGGCATTGCCATTTCTGATCCTTCTCCTGATTCTCCGGAAGTTTGCCTGGAAGCCTATCCTCCAGTCTCTGAAAGACCGTGAAACATCCATCGATGATGCATTGCATGCGGCCGACAGGGCAAAGGAAGAGATGAAGCAGCTTCAGTTCAGCAACGAAGAGCTGTTACACCAGGCTAAAGATGAACGGGATGCCATTTTAAGCGATGCACGGAAGGTGAGGGATGTCATCATCGAAGAATCGAAGGAGAAAGCCAAAGAAGAGGCATCACGAATCATTGCCAGCGCCAAGGAGAGCATTGAGAATGAAAAGATGGCTGCAATGACCGATCTTAAAAATCAACTTGCGGAACTGTCGCTTGAGATCGCAACCAAAATTCTGGAACATGAACTTGCTGATGCCAAACAGCAGGAAGTATATGTAAAACAGCAAATGGACAAGATCCATTTTAATTAAAAGAGATTCCTGATGAGGATATCCCTGGTATCGGAACGGTATGCGAAGGCGCTTTTTGAACTTGCTGTTGAAAAGAAACAGGAGGAGGCCATCTATTCGGATGCACGCGAACTGGTTTCCGTTTGTCAGGAAAACAAGATCTTTGTGCTGGTTCTGAAGAGCCCGGTGATTAGTGAAAAGAAAAAGGAGAAAATCCTGAAGGATCTGTTTGAAAGCCGGTTTAACGTGATGACCATGAAGTTCCTTCTTATCCTGGTTCGTAAGAACAGAGAGGTTTATATCCCGGAGATCGCCCGTAAGCTGATCACGTTATACAAGGAGTATAAAGAGATTTTACCGGTCGTTCTCACGACTGCTATTCCGGTCACCGAAGCGATCCGGAACCGGGTTACTACCATCATGAAGGATTATACGAAATGGCAGATTGAGCTGATTCAGAAGATCGATCCGGAAATTATCGGAGGATTTATCTTGAACTGGAGCGACATGCAGTATGATGCCAGTATCTATTATCAGATAGAGCGGATGCGAAAAAGCACCGCCAGAATTAATTTGTATAAAAAAGGTTTTTAATATGGCAGAAATAAAACCAGCTGAAGTATCTGCAATTTTACGGAAAGAGTTGGCAGGCTATCATAATGTTGCCGAACTTGAAGAGATTGGCATCGTTTTGCAGGTGGGTGACGGCATTGCCCGTATCTATGGTCTGACCAACGCCGAATCGGGCGAGTTGGTTGAGTTTGAGAAAAATGGCATCAGGGCCATCGTACTTAACCTGGAAGAGGATAATGTGGGAGTTGTCTTACTGGGGGAGGCTTATGATATCAAAGAGGGCGACACTGTAAAGAGAACCCGCAGGATTGCCTCAATTGAGGTTGGCGACGGACTTCTTGGCAGGGTCATCAACACGCTGGGAGAACCGATCGACGGAAAGGGAAAAATCGGAGGCGAACGTTATGAAATGCCGCTGGAACGGAAAGCACCTGGTGTAATTTACCGACAACCGGTAAATCAGCCGCTGCAATCCGGGATAAAGGCAATTGATGCCATGATCCCGATTGGCAGAGGACAGCGTGAGTTGATTATCGGCGACAGGCAGACTGGAAAAACTGCCATCGTGATTGATACAATCATCAACCAGCGGGAGTTTTATACAAAGGGAGAACCGGTCTACTGCATCTATGTAGCTATCGGACAGAAGGGCTCCACTGTGGCAAATATTTTGAAGACCCTTGAGGAGAAAGGGGCGATGGCCTATACCGTGATCGTTACGGCTACCGCATCCGATCCCGCTGCCATGCAGTTTTATGCACCCTTTGCCGGAGCTGCTATCGGCGAGTTCTTCAGGGATACGGGGCGTCCGGCCCTGGTGATCTATGATGATCTGTCGAAACAGGCTGTTGCTTACCGTGAAGTATCCCTCCTGCTTCGTCGTCCTCCCGGGCGGGAAGCCTATCCGGGAGATGTCTTTTACCTCCACTCCCGCTTGCTGGAACGGGCGGCCAGGATCATCTCTTCCGATGCCGTGGCAAAGAAAATGAATGACCTTCCTGAATCGATCCGGCATTTGGTGAAAGGGGGTGGTTCTCTCACGGCGCTCCCTATCATCGAAACTCAAGCTGGTGATGTCACGGCCTATATTCCAACCAATGTCATCTCGATCACCGACGGACAGATCTTCCTGGAGACAGGACTCTTCAATTCGGGGATTCGCCCGGCTATCAACGTAGGGATCTCTGTATCCCGTGTTGGAGGGAATGCCCAGATAAAATCCATGAAAAAGGTTGCCGGCACCTTGAAACTGGCTCAGGCCGAATACCGCGAACTGGAGGCCTTCTCCAAATTCGGATCCGATTTGGATGCAGCTACCAAAGCTGTGCTGGATAAAGGTGCCAGAAACGTGCAGATCCTGAAACAGGCACAATACTCTCCGATGTCTGTGGAACAACAGATCGCCATCATCTATTGCGGCACCAGGGGTTTGTTGAAGAATGTACCGGTTAGGAGCGTAATGGATTTTGAAGTGGAGTACCTTCATTATATGGTATCTCATCATAAAGCAGTTCTGGAGCATCTCCGTGAGGGAAAATTGCTCGAAGAGGATGAGAAGGCAATGGAGAAAGCGGCTGCTGATATTTCCAGGAAGTATGAGGGGCAGAGGTAAAATGTGAGACGTAGAACGTGAGACGTAAGACGTGAGACGTAAGACGTGAGAGGTAAGAGGTAAGACGTAGGATGATTGCTTACGCCAAAGCTTAGGCGCTTGAAAAAGACGAAGGAAGAGGAAAGAAAGATGAAGGAAAAAGGAAGAAGGAAGAAAAGTGAATATTCAATTCGTAATTCATCATTCGTAGTTCGTAATTCGAAAAGATGGCTGGATTAAAGGAAGTACGAATCAGGATTGCATCGGTTAAATCGACCGAACAGATAACCAGTGCCATGAAGATGGTGGCGGCTTCCAAGCTCAGAAGGGCTCAAAACGCCATCCTGAAGCTCAGACCGTATGCTGCCAAATTGCGGAAGATTATGCAAAACCTGAGTGCCAGCGCGGAAGATTCGAATGAAAGTAGTTTTACGGAGGTTCGAAAACCCAAACGGATTCTGCTGGTTGTATTCACCTCCAACCGTGGACTGTGTGGCGCTTTCAACTCCAACATCATCAAACTGGCAGCCGACAGGATCCACAACACCTATGGAGCCCAAGACAGAAATCATGAAGTGGACCTGATAACCGTCGGGAAAAAGGCGACCGATTTCTTCAGGAAGCGGAACTACCAGGTGATTGAATTTTGGGATGAAATCTATGATGCCCTCACCTTTGAAACAGTTGCCCGAAAAGCCCGGTTATTGATGCAGCTTTTTACCGACAAAAAGTTCGACCGGATTGAATTGATATATAATCAGTTTAAAAATGCAGCTGTTCAACGCCAAATGGTTGAGCAGTACCTGCCACTGGTTCCGGATGAGACTCAGGTTAAAGCCAACCTGAAGAAGGTAGAGGCCGACTATATCTTTGAGCCTGACAAAGAGACTATCTTACACGAACTGATTCCTAAAACCCTCAGGATCCAGCTTTTCAAAGCGATGCTGGATTCCTATGCTGCTGAAATGGGCGCCAGAATGACGGCTATGCACCAGGCGACAGAAAACGCCCGGCAATTGCTGAAGGATCTCAGGATCTCTTACAACAAAGCCCGCCAGAACCAGATCACACGGGAAATCATAGAGATTGTTTCAGGTGCGGAAGCGCTGAAAGGGTAACCCCTTTTCAATTACGAATTACGAATTACGAATTACGAATTACGATTTTAGGCGGAAGACATTTCTTTTCTTACGTCTCACATCTCACGTCTTACTTCTTACGTTTTTTTACGATCTTTGTAATAAATTTTAAAAATGGCATATCATGATCAATAAGAACGTTGAAAAAGCACTGAACGAGCAGATCAAAAAGGAAGAGCACTCTTCCCGAATCTACCTTTCCATGGCCTCCTGGTGCGAACGGAACGGATATCCCGGTGCATCGGATTGGTTATACAAACAAACAGAGGAAGAGAGGCTTCATATGCTCAAGCTCGTCCATTACCTCAACGATAGGGGCGGAGACACCATGGTTGCCTCGCTTGAAGCGCCACCCGCCAAGTTCAAATCTTTGCTGGATGTGTTCCAACAGGTGCTGAAGCATGAGGAATTCATTTCGGCATCAATCAACGACCTTTATGCAAGTTGTTTGAAGGAGAAGGATTTTACGAGCGCCAACTATCTTCAGTGGTATATCAATGAGCAAATTGAGGAGGAGAAAACAGCCCGAAGCATCCTTGACCAGATCCACCTTGCCGGCACCGAAAAAGGCGGTCTGTTTCATATCGACAAAGAGCTGGCTGCTGCTGCCAAAGCCAAGGCTCTGTCGCTGACTACACCGAGCGGCTCAGCAACCTGACCAACTGCTCATACCAGTTTAGGCCATATTTCCTTATCAGGGCATCCTGTAAAAAGAGATAGAGGGGTATTTTGTTGCGATGGCCCTTTTCCAGGGCTTTATCGCAGATGTACCATTTGTGGTAATTGATAGCATCCTCATTGCCAATAGAGGAGATCCGGAGTGGATATAAGTGACAGGAAAGTGGTTTTGGGAAAGGAATTTTTTTCTGCTGAAAGGCCTCTTCAATAGCACACCGGGCAATGCCGTTATTAAAAAATATATAGGCACACTCCATTCCTTCGATAAGTGGCGTCACAAATTTACCCTCAGCATCATAGTCAAATACACCTCCCCGCTCTATCTCATCGATTCCTTCCAGGGTCATAAATGGCTTGATCTCATCCAGGTAGTCATCGAGAAGTGAGATCTCCTCCTCCTCAAGTGGGGCCCCGGCATCACCTTCCACGCAACAGGACCCTTTGCATTTTTCCATATCACAACAGAAGAACACATCTTTCAGGTCGTCGGAGATCAAGGTGTTGTCGAGGAGAATCATGGTTTTTAATGCAGGAATGTAGGAATTTAAAAAGTTTTAAACAAAGGTATTACTTTTCCCTTTTTTTCGGATTAATGGGAAAATTTTAACATCAATCGACCATGAAAGAAAATGTTATCAGAACGAAAAGTCTGATCTTAGCTAAGGAAATTGTCTTTTTGTATCAGTATCTAAGCCGGGGAAAAAAAGAATACATCCTTTCTAAACAATTACTTAGGGCTGGAACATCAGTGGGTGCAAATATCTATGAAGGGGTAGCGGGACAATCAAAAAGGGACTTTCAGCACCGGATGTCTATCGCCTATAAAGAGGCCAGGGAAACAGATTTCTGGCTTACCCTGCTATGTGAGACCGGTTATCTTTCTAAAGAAAAGGCTGATACCGCAATAAGTGTCTGCGATGAAGTCATACGAATATTATTCACAATCCTAAAGACCTCCTCCCAAACAAAATAATTCCTGCATTCCTACATTCCTGCATTCCTGCATTCCTGCATTCCTACATTCCTGCATTGACTTCAAGCGTATTTCCAGTTTCGGAGTTTCCCCTCTGACATCCATTCGTTTGCCGTTTTAATTCGTTTATTCCTGGTTGCCTCGGTTTTGGCTTTGGTTATCCACATCACATACTCTTTCCGGTGAGAATAACTGAATTTTTCAAATGTCTCCGATGCTTTTGAGTTAATAGATAAAACCTTTGCAAGGTGTGCGGGGATCTGCAGCAGGCAAATCTGATAAAGAACGGATCTTGCCGAAATGGCCCATCGCCTTTTCCTCCCTTTCCTGAAACAATTTGTGCGGATCGGTCAACAATTTCGCCTTCCAGAAACTGAAAGCACAATGTTCTTTAAAGGCGGCCATGCTTACAAACACACCCTTATAAACGAAATGGGAAAAACCCCATTTTATGGTCTCTTCAATGTCGGGACAGGCTTTGTGAATCAGTTGCCGGAGGTGGGCCAGAATAGGTTTGGCAAAGAGTGATGAAGAGGAGATGTACGTATCGATGCGGGGATCGTGCATGGAAGATGCGTTTATTCTTCGACTCAAAGATATCACCATTTTTACCTGGTTACAAACAAGTTGTAGGGATCAATTTGTTTTTCATTAAACTTGCCATCTAATATCGGGTAAACATGTATTACGAATACAGTTATCCCAGAGGGAGAAAACCGAAAAAGAAGGCCGGAAAGAAAGCCGAACGGAAACCTGGGCAACGGATGAAGTACGGACAAACCTGGTGGGGAGAGCAATGGTTAAATGCCCTGACCCACATCGATTTTGACAACCGCCTGCCCCGCGGCCGGGCCTATGCCGGGAATGGTTCAGTGAAAGATATCCGGATCCGGAAAAACCGGGTTGAAGCCGAGGTCCAAGGGAGCAGGAGATATCCATACGATATCTCTGTTGAAGTCCCTCCTTTCACAAAGGCTCAAAAAGATAAGCTTCTTGGTGAAATACAAAATAACGCGTTTTTGATCTCTCAGCTGTTGAACAGGCAGTTACCCCAGGAATTACACCGGATCGCCAAAGATCAGGAAATCAGTTTGTTTCCATCCACCTGGAAAGATCTGAAGATGGAGTGCTCCTGTCCTGACTGGGCCGTCCCCTGCAAACACCTTGCTGCCGTAATCTATTTGCTGGCAAATGAAATTGATGCCAATCCCTTCCTGATTTTTCAGTTACATGGGTTAAACCTGATTGAAGAACTGAAAAACACAGGATTCAAAGTGGAACAATATGCCCGGGAAGAGATACCCGGAGTGAAGGAGATGATTGTTGAGGAGGTTCCGGAGACTGATTTGACATCTGGTTTCGGGATATCCAATCTCCCGGATTTCTCTGAAATAACCGAACAAGCAGATTCCATCCTTGCTCTTCTCACCCCAAAACCCCTGTTTTTTCCAAGAGACTTTCGTGCCATCCTTCATTCGGCGTATAAAAGTTTGTCTGGCTCCATGCGAAATCCCGCACCGGAAGTGGTGCCCGGGAGAGTTGAATCATTTCTGGAACATGCCGATTTTTTTGAGGATACCATGATCCTGTTGGATGTTGATTTGAAGGTGGAAGATGTGGTGTTCACCACGGAGGACGGAGATGAAGAAAAGGAAGAACGAATCACATTCAGCGATTTGGTTCTGTTACTTGAACACATAGAACCAGCCAGATTATACCTATGCAACGATGCCTTGCAGGGAATTGCTCTTCACCGGCAGTTTGCCGTGGCACTGGCAGCCAGGGGAGCTATCATACCCCAGCTAATGACAAACGAAAAAGGCGAGATGATTGTTCGGTGGATCCCTGCTATGAACGATGGTTTGCTCCGGGAACTCACCTCTGCCATTCAACCATTCGCCAATCCGGGTACCATCTGGATCTGGCAAAAGGAGAAGAAGAAGGAGCAATATTATCCGGTCAAGGAAGGGGAAAATTCCATGATGCTTACCTCCCTGTTCATCACCTTTTACATGGATGCCTTTGCTTGTGCTGACCGGTTTATGGACCGGCAAGGGAACCGGATCGTCGAACTCTTTTTTCGGAAAAAACCAGCTCTCTTCGACGGACTTTCTGACAAAGAGATTCCCAATACCATCCAACTTTGGTTAAAACGATTGCATTTAGCCAGGAAACAATGGATTCCTGTTCTCCGGATAGAGGATCGCGATAACTGGTTCTACCTTGATTTTCTTGTCGTTAACCAGGAGGCCAGGCTTGAACCTCCTATTTCTCTGAACAAGTTGCTAACCAACGATGATTACAAAGAGATCCGGTTCGACCTGTTACGGGATATAAGCGGACTCACAGATATTTTAGCGGATATCAGTTTGTATATCCAGACAAAAGGAAAACAGCCCATCCAATTCAACAGCATTGAATTTACTGATGTGTTTGTTCGTATCATTCCAATGCTACGGTTATTGGGCATTGAGGTTATGATGCCAAAATCGCTGGAAAAGCTGATCTCTCCGAAACCAAGCCTCCGGTTGTCGCTTACTTCCAGAGGGAAATCGGTCTCGTTCCTCAACTTGGAACAGATGCTCGGATTTGAATATCAGGTGGCGTTGGGAGATACACTGATGCCGGCAGAGGAGTTCAGGGAACTGGTTCGCCGCCTGTCCGGCATCGTTAAAATCAAGGATCAGTATGTCCTGATTACCGAAAACGGACTTCAGAAATTGTTTAACGACCTGGAAAATCCAGCGAAACTGACTTCGCAGGAGTTGCTGAAATCAGCTCTGTCGGAAGAGTATCGTGGCGCCAAAGTGGCGTTGACACCCGATGTTCGAAAACTGATCTCTCGTTTGACTCCTTCAAACAGGATCGCTTTACCCGAAGAGCTGACAGCTTCACTGAGGCCTTATCAGCTTAACGGTTACCGGTGGATGGCCCAAAACTCCTCCATTGGTTTTGGAAGCCTGATTGCCGATGATATGGGTCTCGGCAAAACCGTGCAGGTAATTGCCGCGCTACTGAAATTTAAGAAAGAAGGTCTGTTGAAGAAATCTTGTAATCTTGTCATTGTACCCACCACCCTGTTGACCAACTGGATGAAAGAGATCGAAAAATTTGCCCCTTCGCTGAAAGCCGTCATCTATCATGGCGCAGGAAGAACTCTGGAGACGAAGAACCTGGACCTTGTAATCACTACCTATGGCATGATCCGGAGTGACCGGGAAAAATTCAAGAAAAAGAGGTGGCATGCCGTCGTGATTGATGAGGCCCAGAACATTAAAAATGCGGGAACCGACCAAACCAAATCGGTTAAGAGTCTCAAAGCAGCCGTTCGTATCGCCATGAGTGGCACGCCAGTCGAAAACCGGTTGTCGGAATACTGGAGCATAATGGATTTCGTCAATCCCGGATACCTGGGTCCGGCAAAGACGTTTGAACAGGAATTTGCCACGCCCATAGGATTGTATCACAATAAGGAAAAAGCTGAATTATTCCGCAAGATCACTGCGCCGTTTATCCTGAGAAGGCTGAAAACCGATAAGACTATCATCTCAGACCTTCCGGATAAGATCGAGAATAATCACTACTGTTCATTAATCAATGAACAGGCGGCCCTGTACCAGAATGTGCTGGATCGTGTGATGGAGGATATTGAGCAGGTAGAGGGCATTCAACGAAGGGGATTGGTACTCAAGATGATCACAGCCCTGAAGCAGATCTGCAATCATCCCGATAATTACTTGAAAAAAGGGAAAGCCGACCCTTCCCTTTCCGGAAAGTCGAAATTGCTGATAGAACTCCTGGCACAGATTCATGATTCGGGGGAGAAGACCCTGATATTTACCCAGTACAAAGAGATGGGCGATATCCTTGTGAAGATGATTGGCGACCGGTTTGGAACAGCACCGCTGTTTCTGCATGGAGGCATCCTGAGGAAACAACGTGACAGCCTGGTAGAGGAGTTTCAAACCCATCGCAACCGCTGGATTTTCATCCTATCGCTCAAAGCCGGAGGAACAGGATTGAACCTCACGGCTGCCAGTCATGTGATCCATCACGACCTGTGGTGGAACCCGGCTGTAGAAGCTCAGGCCACCGACCGCGCTTACCGCATTGGCCAAACCAAAAACGTAATGGTCAACCGTCTGCTGACCATGGGCACTTTTGAGGAAAAGATAGACGACATGTTAAAATCTAAAAAAGAGCTGGCCAGCCTCACCGTGACTTCCGGAGAAAAGTGGATCGGGGAACTCTCGAACCATGAGTTGAAAGAGATTTTCAGGTTGGGGTAATAATATATTCCTGCATTCCTTCATTCCTGCATTGATGCATTGACATTTATCACCCCCCTCCCTGATATTTATCAAGCCCATAGGATTACTTGTCACTCTTTCAATTGATTAATGATATTACATATATAATATTGGATATCATGCTCTTTCGTAAATCAGAATATTTTTATATTTGCGCCTGTTTGTTAATCGATTAACGATATGAGTGCTGAAAGTCTGATTCTCTTCTTCATCGTGGGAGCTTTTCTTGTAGGTATAGCCGTGCTATTCTCAAGCATTGTCCCTCCCACCTCAACCAATCCTCAGAAAGCAGAAGCCTATGAATGCGGGATTCCCACCGAGGGACTGACATGGCTTCAGTTCAACGTGGGGTATTATCTATTTGCAATCATCTTCCTGATCTTCGATGTGGAAACGGTCTTCATCTACCCCTGGGCGGTGGTGATGAAATCGGCAGGAATAACTGGTTTCATCGAGATTGTCATCTTTTTCTTTGTATTAGGTTTGGGCCTGTTGTACGCCTGGAAGAAAGGAGCGCTGAAATGGGAGTAAAGATTAAAAACATGAAGTATTCCGATTTTCAGGACAACGAAACTCTTGAGTTGTTCGAGAAAACCGGAGGAAATGTGATGCTCACCACCATTGATGGCATCATCGACTGGGGGCGGTCCAACTCCATTTGGCCGCTGACCTTTGCCACGAGTTGTTGCGGGATCGAGATGATGGCAACAGGAGCTTCGCGGCACGATTTTGCCCGTTTTGGCATTGAGGTCTATCGCGCATCACCTCGTCAGGCTGATGTGATTGTGGTAGCAGGAACAATCGTTAACAAAATGGCCCCTGTTCTGAAGCGTCTCTACGACCAGATGTCGGAACCCAAGTATGTCATCGCCATGGGAGCCTGCGCTGTTTCTGGAGGTCCCTTCTTCTACAACACTTATCATGTGATACGTGGAGTTGACCATGTCATCCCGGTAGATGTTTATATTCCTGGCTGCCCGCCCCGCCCTGAAGCGCTCCTGTATGGCGTGATGCAGCTTCAGCGTAAAATCAAGTTGGAGACTATCGCCAAAAAAGACGTAAGACGTAAGACGTGAGACGTAAGACGTAAGACGTGAGACGTAAGACGTAAGAGAGAAAAGATATGAATTCGCAGAAAAACGTTCAACTAAAAATTTCACTATTTCGCTATTTTCCTAACTCGCTACCTCGTTTTTTATCATGCCGAAGTCGTTCATTTAAAACAAAGCACTCTCATGGATGCTGAAAAACTAAAAGAAAAAATTCTGGAACTTGTTCCCGATGCCCAGCAGGAAGAGAACAAGCAGTTCCCCACATTTCTGATTCCTGCCGGGAACCTTAAAGTCCTGGCTACCCATCTGAAAGAGGATAAAGAGCTGGATTTCGATTACCTCTTCTGCCTGAGCGGTGTCGATTGGGGAACGGAACTTGGAGTTGTGTACCACCTTACCTCTACAACACTCAAGCATAGTGTTGAGCTGAAAGTCAAGACCGAAAACCGGGAAACACCAGAATTTGACACTGTAGCAGACTTGTGGAAAAGTGCCGAGTTTTTTGAGCGGGAGGTATGGGATCTCTATGGGATACGATTCACGGGCCATCCTGATATGCGCCGGATTTTTCTGGAAGAGGATTGGGTTGGATATCCGATGCGGAAAGATTACACAGACGAAGTTAACATCGTAGAATTGTAAGTATGAAAGAGATCATTAACCTGCCAGTACAAAGTATCGAGGAGGAGGAGTACCATATTAATATGGGGCCTCAACACCCCTCTACCCATGGTGTACTCCGGTTGGTCGTCACCCTGCAGGGGGAAACCGTTAAGAAAGTTCAGCCCCATTGCGGATACATCCACCGCGGTATTGAGAAGATGTGCGAAAAGGATACCTTCCAGCAGATTATCCACCTCACCGACCGGATGGATTACCTTTCTGCACACATCAATAACCACGCTGTTTGCTTGCTGGTTGAAGGGGCATTGGAAGTGGAAGTTCCCGAACGTGTCAAATACATCCGTACGATTGTGGATGAGTTGAACCGGATCGCCTCCCACCAGCTTTGGTGGTGCAGTTTCGGGATGGATCTGGGCGGACTTACCTGCTTCTTTTACGGACTTCGTGATAGGGAACACATCCTCGACATCTTTGAAGAGTCGTTTGGTTCCCGTTTACTACATAGTTACTATACTCCCGGAGGGTTAATGCAGGACATCCATCCCAATTTCCAGCAACGAACCAAAGACTTTATCAAATATTTCCGCAAGAAGATCAAGGATTATGATAAAATCCTCAGCGGGAACATCATTTTCGAGAACAGGAGCAAAGGCATTGGCATGATGTCGAAAGAGGTAGCGATCAACTATGGCGTAAGTGGTCCGTCGGGACGTGCCTCCGGGTGGGTTTGCGACATCCGCAAGAAATATCCATACGCCATGTACGACAAGGTGGATTTCAGGGAGGTTCTTCGCAATGAAGGCGATACTTATGCACGGTATATGGTGAGACTTGACGAGATGCGGGAATCGATGAAGATCATCGAACAGCTTATCGACAACATCCCTGAAGGAGATTACACTGCAAAAATGAAACCAATCATCAAGCTACCTGCCGGGGAGTACTACCAGCGCGTGGAATCGGCCCGCGGCGAGCTGGGTATCTATTGCATCTCCGATGGGAATAAGACTCCACTGCGGATGAAATTCCGTACCCCGAGTTTTGTAAACCTTGGCGTGCTGGATAAGATCAGCCGCGAGATGAAGATTGCCGACCTTGTTGCTATCGGCGCTTCCCTTGACTTAGTAATTCCGGATATTGACAGATAATACCATTCAACATGGCTTTCAACATTTACGACTTCACGTCATTCACCCAGTCGATCGACCAATTACTCTATGAGTGGTTGCCACCTGTTTGGGCGCTTATTGTGGAAATGACCATCATCGGACTGGTTTTCCTGCTCGCCTATGCAATCGTTGGCCTGCTTCTGGTGTATGCGGAACGAAAGGTTTGTGCATTCATGCAGAACCGGGTTGGCCCTAACCGGGTGGGTCCGTATGGGATTTTTCAGACCATCGCCGACTTCATCAAACTGTTGATGAAAGAGTTGGTTTACATCAAAGATTCTGACAAGCTCCTCTTCAACATTGCCCCGTTCATCGTGATCATCGCCTCCTTCATGGCTATTGCCGCCATTCCGTTTGCCAAGGGGTTGCAGGCTATCGACTTTGATATCGGGATCATGTATGTTGTTGCGGTCTCCTCCCTGGGAGTGGTTGGGGTATTGCTGGCCGGATGGTCTAGCAACAACAAGTATTCACTCATCGGAGCGATGCGTAGCGGAGCCCAGATTATCAGCTACGAACTTTCGGTAGGGCTCTCATTGCTTACCATCATTGTCCTGGCAGGAACCATGCAGTTCTCCCAGGTTGTTGAGATGCAGTCGACCGGATGGTTTATCTTTAAAGGTCATATCCCGGCGGTCATTGCATTTATTATTTTTCTGATTGCCAGTACAGCTGAAACAAACCGCGGTCCTTTTGACCTGGCGGAAGCCGAGTCTGAACTTACTGCCGGCTTCCACACCGAATATTCGGGGATTAAGTTTGCCTTCTTCTTTTTGGCCGAGTATATGAACATGTTCATCGTGGCTTCAATTGCAGCAACAGTTTTCCTCGGCGGATGGATGCCCTTCCACATGTTCGGATGGGAAGGATTCAACCATGTGATGGACTTTATTCCCCCGCTAATCTGGTACATTGGCAAAACGGCCTTCATTATCTGGCTGATGATGTTGTTCAAATGGACATTTCCCCGGTTACGGATCGATCAGCTCCTGAATCTGGAGTGGAAATACCTCCTCCCGATCAACCTGGTCAATATCCTCATCATGGCTTTTATCGTATTAATGGGTTGGCATTTCTAAGATTATGAACAGTATCTATACATACTTTGCAGATATCTTCCGGGGAATCAAATCCCTGCTCATCGGCATGTCGGTGACCGGAAGATACTTTTTCAGTCCCGGGCAAATTGTCACGCAGCAATATCCTGAAAACCGGAAGACACTGAAAATGTTTGACCGTTTCAAGGGAGACCTGATCATGCCTCACGACGCAAACAACCAGCATCGTTGCACAGGCTGCGGCATATGTGAAACCAACTGTCCGAATGGCTCCATTGAGGTGATCTCCAACCGGATCGAACTACCCGACGGCAAAAAGAAACGCATCATCGATAAGCACATCTACCACCTCTCGATGTGCACCTTTTGCGGCCTCTGTGTCAAGACCTGCCCTTCCAATGCTCTGGCGTGGGACCAGACCTTTGAGCATGCCGTGTTCGATCGCTCCAAACTGACGAAAATTTTGAATAAACCCGGATCATCCATTATTAAAGATATAGAATAATGACGAGCAATCAATTCATGTTTCTACTCTTTTCGGCGGTCATTGTGATTTTCTCCATCCTCACAGTGACCAGCAGGCGGATCCTGCGGGCAGCTACATTTCTACTGTTCGTACTGGTCTCCACTGCCGGCCTCTATTTTCTGCTGAAATACAATTTTCTTGCAGCCATCCAGCTGATTGTCTATGCAGGCGGGATTGTTGTGCTGATTATCTTCTCGATATTGCTTACCAGCCATATTGCTGAAAAACTACCTACAGCCGGACTCCTGAAAAAATGGCCTGCAGCCCTGGTAGCGTTGGTTGGGGCCGCTCTCTGTATCACTGTAATTCTGCAGTATAATTTCCCGGGATCTGTCGGAAATACCGAACTGGTGAACGTGACAGATGTGGGGAACAGCCTGATCAATTATGGAAGGTATGGGTATGCATTGCCCTTTGAGGTGATCAGTGTGCTGCTGCTTGCAGCGATGATTGGTGCCATTGTACTGGCTAAAAAACGTAAAGATTAACAGCTAAAGAACGATCATATGTTTGAAGGAGTTCCATTATCCTGGTTTTTAGTCCTGAGCACCACCATGTTTTTCGTGGGGGTATACGGATTTCTGGTGAGAAAAAACCTGATTACCATGCTCATGTCGATCGAGTTGATCCTCAATTCAGTCTGTATCAACTTCGTGGCGTTCAACAAGATCCTTTATCCGGACCACATGGAAGGGATGTTTTTCACCATCTTCATCATTGCCGTGGCAGCTGCCGAAGCTTCCGTGGCGATAGCCATCATCATCAATATCTACCGACGTATTACCAACATCGATGTAGAGAAGATGAATGAGATGAAGTACTAATGTAAGACGTAAGACGTGAGACGTAAGACGTATATAATTCGTAATTCGTAATTCATAATTCGTAATTGATATAAGGTATGTTTGACTTCTCTTACACCATCTGGATCCTCCTGATACCGTTTTTTCTCTTCATCCTCATCGGTTTCTGGGGTAATAAGTTCAAGCCCATTGTCTCCGGGATTGTGGGGTCAGCTGGTCTTTTAACCTCCTGGGTTCTTTCCATTTTTACCGCATACAAATATTTCTTTGTTGTTGGGAAGGTGGATGATGTATACCAGCAGATCATAGGGTATAATACTTTGTGGTTAAGGTTTTCTGACACGCTGCATATCGACATGGGCGTGTTGATTGATCCAATCTCGGTAATGATGCTGATTGTTGTCACCACCGTATCCCTGATGGCTCATATCTACTCTACCGGGTATCTGAAAGGCCAAAAGGGCTTTATGCGTTTCTATTCCTTCCTCTCCCTGTTTACTTTTGCCATGCTGGGACTGGTGGTTGCCACAAACATTTTCCAGATGTATATCTTCTGGGAACTTGTTGGTGTTTCATCTTACCTATTGATTGGATTTTATTACGAGAGACCTTCGGCAGTGGCCGCATCCAAAAAAGCATTTATCGTTACCCGTTTTGCCGACCTTGGATTCCTGGTCGGGATTTTGCTGCTCTCCTACTATACAGGAACATTTGACTTTCTGACGCTGACCAGCCCAACGGGACCGGCTATCGGCACACCGCCGGCTGCTACATTTATTGGTATGTCGGTACTGACATGGGCAATGATTCTGATCTTCATGGGCGGCGCTGGAAAATCAGCCATGTTCCCACTCCATATCTGGCTACCGGATGCCATGGAGGGGCCAACCCCAGTGTCAGCGCTGATCCATGCCGCCACCATGGTTGTTGCCGGTGTGTACCTGGTTGCCAGGATGTTCCCAATTTATATAACAGTACCAATTGCCTTGCAGGTTGTAGCCTGGGTGGGTGCATTCTCCTCCCTGTTTGCTGCCATTATTGCCTGTACCCAACACGATATCAAACGGGTACTTGCTTACTCCACGATGTCGCAGATCGGATACATGATGTGCGCGCTGGGAGTATCAGGAATGGGCGGCCATGAGGGTCTTGGATATATGGCTTCCATGTTCCACCTCTTTACACACGCCTTTTTCAAAGCCTTGCTCTTCCTTTGTGCCGGAGCTATTATTCATGCCGTGCATAGTAACTATCTGCATGAAATGGGCGGACTCCGGAAATTCCTGCCAATTACGCACATCACCTTTCTGACTGCATGTCTTGCTATATCCGGTATTCCACCGTTTGCAGGATTCTTCAGCAAGGATGAGATCCTGGTAGCAGCATACCATCACGATACTGCTCTCTTCGCTATTGAGTATATCGTAGCTGGCCTTACCGCATTCTATATGTTCAGGCTCTATTTCGGCATCTTCTGGGGAAAGAAGCAGGATTACCACCATACTCCTCATGAAGCGCCATGGTCCATGACAATCCCGCTAATGTTCCTTGCTCTCGGAGCCATGTTCGCTGGATTTATTCCATTCTCACACTTGGTGACTTCCGACAGGGCTCTGTTTGATATCCATACCGAATGGATCATCGCAATCCCCTCTATTGTGATCGCGATAGTCGGTATTGGCGTAGCTTATGTAATGTATCTCAAGCCAACCGAGATTCCGACGAAGATTGCTCATTCCCTGCGTGGATTTTACACGGCAGCATATCATAAATTTTACATCGATGAGCTATACCTGTTCATAACACATAAGATCATCTTCAACAATATATCCAGACCGATTGCATGGTTCGACCGTCACATCGTTGACGGATCTATGAACGGGATCTCGTTTGTTACTAACCAGGCATCTGATAAGATCAAAGGATTCCAATCCGGACAACTGCAGCAGTACGCGATGGTGTTTGTCTCCGGAGTGGTACTCCTTGCCCTGGTATTCATCTATTTATGGACCTAATAAACAGCTGACGAATGAATATACTACTGTTACTGATCATTATTCCGATCCTGACGATCATTGGGATTTTGTTTACAAGGGACAATAAACAGGTACGGGTTGTGTCTGCTATTGGGATGACATTCCAGCTGATCACTTCAGCCATTATCATCCTATGGTTCCTGGCCGAACGGAATGCCGGAAACACGGCAGAAGTTCTCTTTACCAGCAATTATGTCTGGTATGAAACCCTCAACATCCACTTTTACATTGGTGTTGATGGGGTTTCTGTGGCTATGCTCGGCCTGACCTCTATTGTAATCTTTGCCGGCATCTTTGCTTCATGGGACGTTGAGGACCTTCCCCGGGAGTTTTTCACTTCGTTAATCCTTTTATCAGGAGGAGTATTTGGCTTTTTCATCTCCCTCGACCTTTTTACCATGTTTCTCTTTTACGAGATCGCGGTAATTCCGATGTACCTGCTGATCGGCATTTGGGGAAGCGGCCCGCGACAGTACAGTGCAATGAAACTGACGCTGATGCTGATGGGAGGTTCTGCTCTGATTCTGGTCGGGTTGTTGGGGCTCTATTTTAATTCCAATCCAGCCGGCGGACCACTAACATTTGATATTCTGGAGATTGCCAAGGTTCAGATCCCTTTGAATACACAGATCTTCTTCTTCCCCTTCCTCTTTGTAGGGTTCGGGGTTCTGGGTGCACTCTTTCCATTCCACACATGGTCGCCCGACGGTCATGCCTCGGCGCCAACAGCAGTATCTATGCTGCATGCCGGTGTGTTGATGAAACTTGGAGGATATGGATGCTATCGCGTAGCGGTTTTTCTCCTCCCGGCAGCCGCCCACGAGTTGGCCTGGATATTTCTGATCCTGACCACCATTGGCGTCATTTACGGGGCGCTTGGAGCTGTCTGGCAGAAAGACCTGAAATATATCAATGCTTACTCCTCAGTGAGTCATTGCGCACTTGTTCTCTTCGCTATCCTGATGTTCAATGAGACCGCAATGAATGGAGCCATCATGCAGATGATCTCCCACGGGATTATGACAGCCCTCTTCTTTGCCTTAATCGGGATGATATACGGACGAACCCATACCCGGTATATCAACGAGATGAGCGGACTGATGAAAGTGATGCCTTTCCTGGCTGTGGCGTATGTCATTGCCGGTTTGGCCTCTCTCGGCCTTCCGGGATTTAGTGGTTTCGTAGCAGAGATGACCATCTTTGTTGGTGCGTTTCAGCATTCCGATACATTCCACAGGGTAGCTACCATCATTGCTGCCTCATCCATTGTAGCTACGGCTGTATATATCCTGAGAGTTGTGGGTATGATGCTTTATGGAAAAATTACGAATCCGGAATATGAATTGATTACGGATGCCAAATGGTATGAACGATTGAGTACCGGAACCCTGATTTTTGGGATTACGGCCATCGGTATTGCACCATTATGGCTGGCAACGATGATCAACGGCGGCCTGGGACCCATTATCCAGAAGCTGTTTTTGGCCATGAATTAAACGACTAAGAAAATAAGAGTAGAAGACTATATAAAATTCAGACGACATGCTGATGCTGATCATGAGACATGAATTGCTGCTGGTGCTGATCACAGTGATTCTATTGGTGATTGAGATATTCTTGCCGGCCAATCGGAAGCAGAAGATCATTCTGCCCGCCCTCATCCTTTTTGGTGCAGTGATGATCATGGGATTCATCCCCGGGCCAACCGGAAGCCTTTTTGGCGGAATGTATATCACTACACCCCTGACCCTGTTGATGAAAAACATCCTGACCATTGGGGTGTTTATCGTTTTCCTGCAGTCGGTGGATTGGTTGAAAAAGGAGGAGAACCGGGAAAAAATCAGTGAATATTTCATTTTACTGCTATCTACCCTGATCGGGATGGAGTACATGCTCTCTTCGGGTGATTTCCTGATGTTCTACATCGGGCTGGAACTTGCCACAATCCCTCTCGCTGCACTGGCAGCTTTTGAACGGTTAAAGGAGAAATCGGCTGAAGCAGGGGTAAAGCTGATCTTCACTTCTGCCCTCTCATCAGGGATTCTTCTTTACGGCCTTTCCATGATCTATGGTACGGTGGGCACACTCTATTTTGATGAAGTGTTGAACGGCATGAACGGCGCTCCACTTCAGATCCTGGCATTCATCTTCTTCTTTGCCGGGATGGCTTTTAAAATCTCCATCGTTCCATTTCATCTTTGGACTGCCGATGTTTATGAAGGGGCACCCATTAACATCACTTCATACCTTTCGGTAATCTCAAAAGGTGCAGCTGTCATGGTTTTCACCATATTATTATATACCGTCTTCTCTAAAATCACCATCATGTGGAAGGATGTGATTTATATTACTTCTATCCTTACTATGACCATCGGTAATCTCTTTGCCATGCGCCAGCGCAACCTCAAACGATTCCTGGCATTCTCCTCCATTGCTCAGGCTGGGTTTATCTTCCTTGGGATTATAGGGCAGAGCCAGCTTGGGATGACCACGGTAATTTACTTTGTACTGGTCTATATCTTTTCGAACCTTGGAGCTTTCGGCGTAGTATCCATAATTTCCAACCGCACCGGGAAAGAGACCATCGATGATTATGACGGACTCTACAGGACCAATCCCAAGCTGAGCCTAACCATGATGCTGGCGCTTTTTTCGCTGGCTGGCATCCCTCCTGTGGCTGGCTTCTTTGGAAAATTCTTTCTATTCGCCGCCGCTGCGCAACAAGGGCTTTACATCCTGGTTTTGATCGCCGTATTAAACACGATTATTTCGCTGTATTACTATCTGTTGGTGGTTAAAGCGATGTTTCTGAACCGGAGCGACCGGCCGATCGCCTATTTTAAAAGCGATAGTTATTCCCGCCTTGGTTTAGCGATCTGCATAGCCGGCCTTGTCATCATTGGCCTTTACAGCCCTGTTTATGAATTCATCAATCAGTTCACCTTCGGCATCTATTAGGAGCCGGAAAACACCTCTTACAATGGCATTAAAAGGAAAACATAATATATCAGAGATCGATGGCGTTAGGTGTACAGTGGTAGAGAACGGTATCGGCAAGGAGCGATTGGACTTTCTTGCAGACCTCCTCTCGTATAATGGGCTGGAAGTAAAAAGTGAGCAGGAAAAGGATAAGGAGGGGAATGTTCTCGATACGTTTATTATTGGAGTAACAGATATCCTCTTCAATGCAACCATTGTTGTTTACCAGCAAAAGCTTTTCAGGAGAGATGGCGAAGTAGTAACCGCCGCCTACTGGGAACAAAAAAAAGCTGATACTGAGATACCTTACTGGCAGGTTTTGAGTTAATCTTGCATGGAAAAGTTTAACCTCTATTTCTCTATACTGATTGCACTTGGATTCTTTATTCTGGCCACATACTTACTTGTAAGTCCCTCATTTTCTTACCTTAGCATCGAGATTCGCGTAATTTTTTCCGTGTTTCTATACCTCTATGGCGCCTTTCGGATCCTTCGGGTGTTAACTAAGCGCAAAAGACGGGATAATGAAAATGAATAATACAAGAAAATTAGTACCTTTGTCCTCCTTAATTAAGAATGCCGGGCTTTAAGCAACATTGGCCATATGAAAAGTTCTATTATCAGATTGAAAATGCTCTTCTTAACGGGAAGCGTTTTCGTTTTCTTCCTGGCGGGCTGTGGAGGAGATCCCTTGACACAACGGGACACTCCCACGCGGGGAAACATGAAAGTAGCTATTGATGACTCGTATAGGTTGTTTATGGATTCAGAGATATATACCTTCGAATCCATCTACAAGTATTCAAAGATTGACACCATTTACGGTACAGAGGGGGAAGTTTTTGAGAGCTTCATGAACGATAGTGTTCCCCTGATTGTAGTGAACCGGAAGCTGACTGATCGGGAGAATGAGATTCTGACCTCCCAGCAGATCGTCCCCAAAACAACCCGTATAGCATATGATGCTGTTGCACTGATTGTGAACAGAGACAATCCCGATTTGAAGATTCCCTACGATCGGATCAGGGATATTTTTTCAGGCAAAATCAACCGATGGAATAAGATCAATCCATCCTCGCAACTTGGAGATATCAGCGTTGTCTTCGACCACTACAAATCGGGAAACCCAAGATATTTCAAGGAAAAGTTTGACCTCGACTCTCTCCCGGCAAATTGTTATGCCGTGCAATCCAACAGCGAGGTTATCAACTACGTGGAGAAGAATAAGAGTGCATTGGGAGTGATTAGTGTAAACTGGATAAGTGATAAAAGGGATTCGGTTTCAAACGACTTTCTCAACCGGATCAATGTGGTTGGCATCAGCTCCCCGGGAGACAATGATCCTTCTGCCAACTATTACCAACCCTATCAGGCTTACATTGCACAGGGGCTTTACCCGTTTATACGTGAAGTCTATTGTATAAACCGCCAAACTTACGCCGGACTGGCTTACGGGCTTTCAGCTTTCGTCGCCGGAGAAAAGGGGCAACTTATCATCTTGCATTCAGGACTTGTACCTGCTACACAGCCCATAAGAATTGTGGAAATCAAACACTAAACGATTAGGAGGTATATATATGACACGTGTTGCTTTGAGGTATGGCACTTTGGCTCTCTTCCTGGTTTTTACTCCATTCATACGGACGACCCAATCCCAGAATCTTGATGATGCCATCAAGCTCACCCGGAGTGAGCAGTTTAATGCTGCAGAGAAACTTTTCAGCACCATCCTTGCTGCAAATCCTACTGACGGGGATATTTATTTCTATTATGGCGATAATTATCTGAAACGCTATTTTGCCGACACGCTTAATACATCGCTACAGGAGATGACAAATCAGGCCCAGACCCTGTTCACAAAAGGGATTCAGCAGGAGCCAACAAATCCTATCAACTATGCCGGACTGGCAGAGATAGCTTTGCAGAGGAACGAAACCATAGAAGCACAGCAGTATCTCGATAAAGCATATTCTCTTCTGCCTACCAGGAAGAATAAAATTGTGATGACCCCCGAGAAACATGCCCATGCACTCGTTAAAATGGCGGATGCATTTGTGATGGCAAAGGTAAAAGATACAGCCCAGATATTGACGTACCTGCGTGAGGCAGAAAAAATAAATTCTAAAGATGTTGATATCTATCTTGTAAGAGGTGATGCTTACATCTACTTACTGAATGATGGCTCCAATGCCATTGCCAATTATAATATCGCTCAATCCCTGAACACCAACTCATCGATGGCCAATTTACGAATCGGACAACTGTGGATGCGGGCCAAGCAATACCAGATGGCACTTAACTATTACGAACAAGGGGTGCAAATTGATTCAACATTTGCGCCGGCCTACCGGGAGCTTGGCTTCTTGCTTTACAAAGCTGGGAGATATGCTGAAGCAAAAAAGATGTTCAGAAAGTTTCTTGAGCTCTCTGCCGGCAATATCCCGGCCCGGCTTCAGTTCATCAATACCCTGATGGAACTTCAGGACTATCCGGAGGCCCTTACAGAGATCAGTGAAGTCATGTCAATGGATACCACCATTATCGATCTATATCGTGCCCGTGCATACGCCCTGTATGAAAATGAGGAGTTCGAAAAAGGACTGAAGGCGATCAAAAAATTCTTTGAGCGCTCACCTACAGATAAGATCCGCACATCGGATTTCACATACTACGGACGGCTACTCTCGAAAAATGACCTGGACTCGATGGCTGCTATCGTTTTATACAAAGCCTGGGAAATGGATACGTCAAAAATTGAACTTCTTTCGGAAGTGGCAATGAGTTACATCAAATATAAGGACTACAACAATGCTATCCAGGTGTACGGCCTGAAAGATTCCCTAAGTGAAGCCAACGTATTAGATGTCTATAACTGGGCAAAGGCTTATTACAACATACAGGACTATATCAATGCTGCTATCATGTTTGAACGTTTCTGTAAGGCACAACCTACCTATGTGCCGGGATTTACCTGGTGGGCAAGAACCCTTTTCAACCTTGATCCGGAGAGTGATCTTGGACTTGCCAAGCCGGTCTATGAACAGATCCTGGAGATTACGTTGGAAGACACAGTAAAATACCAGAAACAGCGTTTGGAGTCTTACTATTACCTGGCTTATTATTTTTATCACCAGTATGTCCTTCATAAGAAGGATCTTGATCTCGCACGGGAATCATTGAAATTCAACAACGATGTGCTTGCGATTGATCCGGAAAACGAGAAAGCCAGGCAAATGGTCGAAGCACTTAAGCGGGTGGTCAAATAATCTGGTTGTATTCTAAATTTTTTTATAAATTTGCCGTTCCTTAAATAATGGAAAAAAATCAAGTAATCAATAATTTATCAACTTAAAAGTTTCTAAAATGAGCAAGAAGAATAAACAAAGCGGAGCAGGATTAGGTGACGCTTTAAGGTCTATTTTCACAACAGGTGCCATCATCTTTGCATTTGTTATGGCGGTATTGATTTACCTGTTCATCATGGGTAACCCCATCAACTTTGAAGGCGGAAACCCGGAAGGCGCTCCGTTACCAGGAAACTACCTTGGTATGGTTTTTAAAGGCGGATGGGTTGTTCCTGTGCTTATAACCATCAACCTGGTATTGTTGATTTTCGCTGTTGAACGTTGGATTACACTCAGCCGTGCCAAAGGGAAAGGTCGCATCAATGTCTTTGTTAAAAAATTGCAGTCCTACCTGAATGACAATCAGATTGATGAAGCCATCGATGCGTGTGATAAACAAAGAGGCTCTTTAGCCAATGTAATGAGAGCTGGGTTGTTGCGATACAAATCACTGAAAGAAGACCAAACACTGGAAAAAGACCAGAAACTTGTCGCCCTTCAGAAAGAGTTTGAAGAGGCTACCGCACTTGAGTTGCCAATCCTTTCCCGCAATCTCGTCATTCTTTCAACCATCGCTACCATTTCCGTATTAACCGGTTTATTCGGCACTGTACTCGGGATGATCCGGGCTTTTGCCGCTCTGGCAACTGCCGGCGCCCCCGATGCTCTTGCACTTGCTACGGGTATTTCTGAGGCCCTGATCAATACCGCTTTTGGTATTTTAGGTTCACTGCTGGCTGTGGTCTTCTATAACTATTTTTCCACGAAGATCGACAACTTCACCTATAAAATTGATGAAGCCGGATTCAGCCTGGTTCAGACCTTTGCTGCTACAACGAAGTAGTATTCTGCTGGTTGACATCAGACGTGTTTGTACGTTTTGATCTGTTATTCATCAATTAAAACTGAAGTAAATGCCTAAGATAAAACGCCCAGTCAGTACCCCACGCATAGACATGACGCCTATGGTGGACCTCTTTTCACTGCTGCTGATCTTCTTCGTATTAACCGCCTCATTCCGTCCACAGGAAGCTGCCATGATCGATAGCCCTGCTTCCATTTCCGAGAAACAAGCTCCCGACTTTAACCTTATGACAATCTTCATCGATAAGGAAGGGAAGGTGTTTTTCAACATTGATAACGGGATAGACTCAACCACCAAGTTCCGCGAACAGATCCTGAGAAAGATGGCGGAACGTTATGAATTAACGTTCACCGATGAAGAATATGATCTGTTCGGGCGCCTTTCAGGATTCGGAATGCCATTGAAAGACCTGAAGAAATGGATCCATGCGGAGAATTTGGAAAAACGGGAGGAATTTCAAGTTGGGATGCCTTATGATTCAACCGATAACCAACTTGGTTATTGGATCCTCTATTCCCGAATCGTGAATCCCCGGGCTGAAGCGGCCATCAAAGGGGATGCCGATGCCAACTACATGGTGGTGAAGGAGATCATGGACATGCTGCAGGATAATAAAGTTAATAAGTTTAATCTTATTACCAATTTTGTTACAGAGGAGGTCGGATTAAAAGACCTTCCTCCGGAAAAATAATTGGATAATTGGATTTCATAGATAAAAGCAACTGATATGGCTCAGATACAAACCCAAGATTCCGGCGGGAAGAAGGGAAGCAAGAAGAAAAGGGCGAAGAAGCACCCAACCGAGATTGACATGACTCCGATGGTCGACCTCATGTGTTTGCTTATCACCTTCTTTATGCTTACCACTGCCTTTGCCAAGCCTAAGGTTATGGTGATCACCATGCCCGAAAAGGACAAGAACCAGGAGCAAAAAGACCAGCCGAAAATTTCTGAGGCTCGTACCCTGAACATCCTGCTCTCTGGTAATGACGAGGTCTTTTACTACAAAGGACAGCCTGCTCCCAAGAAGGCCATGCCGATTGTCGTTAAAAGTGATTTCAGTAAAGACGGTGTACGGAAAATGTTGCTCAACTGGAACCGGGATCTTTTCACCAAAATTATAGAGTATCGGGAAAAACGGTTGACAGGCGAGATCATCGTGGCTGATTCGACGTTTGAGAATACGATCAAGCAGATGAAAATGGATGACAAAAAGGGGCCCATCGTTCTGATCAAGGCTGATACAACGGCTAGATACAAGGATATCGTGAACATCATTGATGAGATGGCGATATGCAATATAGCAAGCTATGCAATTGTCGACATTGGTCAGGTTGAGGTGATGATGATCGAGGCTACAAAAGCCGGGACACCTCTTACCGAATATCCTGTAATTAAAGTTAAATAGGTTTCGTTTTATTAAAAACCAGAGGACTATGACAGCAAAACACGAACGTGTAGAATCCTTAGAGGAAATGGTCTTTAAGAACCGGAACAAGACCTATGGAGCATATATGCTTCGAAAGAAGTATAAGAAGTATATTATTGTCTCTACGATCATTGCCATCTTGGTTATGGCTGGCGTAGTGGCTTATCCGATCATCACTGCGGTTGTTAACAAAGGACGGATTTTGAAAGAAGAGATGAGCGTTGGCGCTGAGTTGCTGGATTTGCCTCAGAATGAACCTCCTCCTCCTCCTCCTCCTCCTCCTCCTCCTGAAGCACTTCAGGAAAAGGTGAAGTTTACAGCTCCGGTAGTTGTTGAAGACACAACGGTGGAATCAGATTTTGGAAAGCAGGATATGCTGGCTGAAAAAGGGAACACTGAGGTTCCTTCCGAAGAGCCCGAGATCGAGTTCGTGGAAGAGAAACCGCAGGTTATCGAGCAACCTAAAGAGGCGGAGATTTTCACGGTTGTGGAAGAGAATCCGCAATTTCCAGGCGGAGATGTAGAACTCTATAAATTTCTCAGTGAGTCGATCAAATATCCGGAGGAGGCCAAGGAACTTGGCATCCAGGGAAGGGTATTTGTGAACTTTGTGGTAGAGACCAACGGCTCGGTAAGTAATGTGAAGGTTCTCCGCGGAATCGGAGGCGGATGTGACGAAGAGGCCATCAGGGTTGTGAAAAGCATGCCCAGATGGACCCCCGGAAAACAACGCGGAATCCCTGTCAGGGTATCGTACAACCTGCCGATTAAATTTACATTGCAATAACAGGCATTTGCCGACCATTTGTAGAGACGAGAGATGCCTCGGCTCTATAATATCAAAAATGGCACCCCCTCGGGCGGTGCCATTTTTTTATGGATTATTCCGAAGCATGGTGTCAAGATGAAAATCATTGTAAAGCCGAGGCATCTCTTGTCTCTACCAAAACCCTGCAGCCATGAAAACGGAAGAACACCGGACGGAATCTCTCGAAGAGATCGTATTCCGTCACAGAAACAAAAGTTACGGAGCTTATCAGCTGCGCCGTGATTATAGAAAATTTGTGATCATAGCAATGGTCTTCGCACTCTTTATCACCAGTGCCGTGGTCAGCTACCCGCTGGTGACAGCAATATATTATAAACCTACTCCACCTAAAGATGAGGAAAAGGTGGTAGGCGTAAATATCTTGAACCCACCTGCGGAAGAGAAACCGAAGCCGGAAGTCCCGGAAGCCCCGGAGCCTGAAGTCGCAAAGGTAAGGTTTGTCGCCCCGGTTTTAGTTGATTCTGCAGGTGATCCGGAATTCGGGAAACAAGACCTGTTGGCTGAAAGAAAAAACACTGAGATTCCTGATGAATACCCGATGATCACAGTGATCGAGGAAAAACCTCCGGTGATCGAGCAACCAAAAGAGGCAGCGATCTTCACTGTTGTAGAGGAAAATCCACAATTTCCTGGTGGATATTCTGAACTGAACAAATACCTCGGAGATGCAATCAACTATCCGGAAGAGGCCAAGGAACTTGGCATCCAGGGTAGGGTATTTGTGACCTTTGTGGTAGAGACAAACGGCTCGGTAAGTAACGTGAAAGTTCTCCGCGGAATCGGAGGAGGATGCGACGAAGAGGCAATCAGGGTTGTGCAAGGTATGCCCAAATGGACCCCCGGAAAACAACGCGGAATTCCTGTACGCGTATCTTTCAACCTTCCGATCAAATTTACGCTTCGCACAGATTGATTTTCCAACATCGGTAGGGGTGACCTGCCAGGTAGCCCCTACCTGCCTGTTTTCATGCGATTGCCCCTTCGTGTTTTCATCCCGCTGTCCTTATTTTAACCCGTAAACCACGACCTTTTCAATGTGTTTCCCCCTCTCTTTATTTGGAAATATTCCAAAGATATTTTTCACTAACTTTGTTCTGTTATTTTATTAACAATTGTAAGAGGCCAATTTATGATTGCACTTGGACATCAAATCGAAAATAAATTCCTGGAGGATGTAAATGAGAAAAGTGGCAATAACATCCTCGACTGTTACCAGTGCGGGAAATGTGTCTCCACATGCCCGGTCAGCAGCTTTATGGATTTCCCTCCAAGGGAGATCATGCAGATGATCAAGCTGGGATTGAAAGAAGAGACCTATATGGCCAACTCCATGTGGTTTTGCCTGACATGCGCCGCCTGTTCAGGAAGATGTCCGCGCGAAATAGACATTCCCCGAGTGATGGAATCGATCCGACATCTGGCAATCGAAGAGAATGTCAACCCCGATGATCCAAGGGTGAAAAATATCCGAAAATTCCACGAGATCTTCCTGGATATGGTAAAACGCTACGGTCGTAATTACGAACTTCGCATGATGGCCGAGTTCAATATCAGGACCCGCAACCTGTTCAAAGATATGCACCTGGCTCCCAAGGCCCTGCTCAAAGGCAAAATTCCCATCGGGCATGAGAAGGTGAAGAGTGCGAAGGCCATCAAGCGTATGTTCAAGATGGCTGAAAAACTGGAAAAGACTAAATAATCTGAATCATGACAAAACTGACCTATTTTCCGGGTTGTTCCGCACACGGGACCAGCGAAGAGTTCGACAGTACCCTGAAGCTGGTAATGAAGTCCCTGGATGTGGAGATGGAGGAGTTGCCCGACTGGAACTGTTGTGGGGCAACCTCCGCCCATGTGATGACCGAGAACCTGGCCCTGGCACTTCCCCTTAGGAACCTGGTTCTGGCTGAGAAGCTATCTAATAAAACCATGGGAATCGCTTGTGCCTCCTGCTACTCACGGATGAAAAGCACCAAAGTTGAGATGGATAATCATCCGGAACTGGCTAAACGAATCAACTCTACTATTATAGAAGAGGGCGAATACCAGGGGAGTGTCGACGTGAAATCGATGCTTCAGTTTTTCTACGAGGATATCGGAATAGAAGCCATTGCCGAAAAGGTCACATACCCGTTGAAAGGGCTGAAAATTGCCTGCTACTATGGATGTCTCCTGACACGTCCAAAGAATATTACTCAATTTGACTCGCCGGAATATCCCATGTCGATGGACTATATCGTTGAAGCGCTGGGCGCTACCGCCACTCCCTTCGACTTCAAAACCGAATGTTGCGGAGCTTCCTTTTCCATAAGCGATACAGAAGTCGTTCTCTCCCTCAGTGGGACGATTCTGGAGATGGCCAAAGAGAGTGGAGCCCATTTAATTGCAGTTGCCTGTCCGCTCTGCCAGTCGAACCTCGACATGCGTCAGCCGGATATCGAAAAGAAGACAGGAAAGAAATATGATCTTCCGGTGCTTTATATCACACAGTTGATGGCATTGGCTTTTGGTTACCCGTTGAAAGAGCTGAGACCATCCAAGCACATTGTGCCGATTGAACAGGCTCTCTCCCATATCGGAGAAGAGGTAGAAACTCCTGAACGAAAGAAAAACCCCAAAAAGGCTGTTGAAGCAGAAAGGGAGGTAGAATAATGGCTCGCGTAGGTGTTTTTGTTTGTTTTTGTGGCGCGAACATCGCCGATTTTGTGGATGTTCCGGCAGTGGTGGAAGAGGCAAAAAAGATCAAAGGGGTCAAATATGCCATCGACTACAAATATATGTGCTCTGACCCCGGACAGGGGATGATACGGGATGCCATTGTGGCGCACCGGCTCACCTCAATTGTCGTTGCAGCTTGCTCCCCGCGGATGCACGAAAAGACTTTCAGGAAAGCTCTCTCTGATGCCGGGATGAATCCCTATCTACTCGAAGTGGCCAACATTAGGGAGCACTCCTCCTGGGTTCATCAGAAAGACAAAAAAGCTGCTACTGAAAAATCAAGTGACCTGGTGAGGATGGCAGTGGCTAAGTCCATCGCCAACGAACAGTTGCATGAGATCTCGGTTCCGGTGACCAAACGGGCACTTGTTATCGGAGGCGGGATTGCTGGCATCCAGGCAGCGCTGGATATCGCTGATGCCAGAATCCCGGTGGTGCTGGTCGAGAAGAGCCCATCAATCGGGGGCAAAATGGCTCAGCTGGATGAGACTTTTCCTACGCTTGATTGCTCCCAGTGCATCCTTACCCCCAAGATGGTGGATGTGGCCAGCCATCCCTACATTGAACTGCTTCCTTACTCCGAAGTAATAGAGTTGGATGGCTATGTGGGAAATTACAAGGTGAAGATCAAACGGAAAGCATCCTATGTGAATTTCGATACCTGCACGGGTTGTGGCGCCTGTGTGCAGAAGTGCCCCGTAAAAGTTCCAAATGAATTCAACATGGGCATTGATAAACGGAAAGCGATCTATAGCCCATTTCCACAAGCGGTTCCCAACAAACCGGTCATCGATGCAGAACACTGCACCATGCTGTTAAAAGGCAAATGCGGAATCTGTGCCAAGGTGTGTGAAAAGGGATCCATTGACTATACCATGCAGGATGAGATCATTGAACGAGAGATCGGAGCTGTTGTTGTTGCTACCGGCTATGATCTCTGGGATCCGAAACCGTACGAAGAATATGGTGTGGGACGTTACAAGGACATCATCAACTCCCTGGAGTTTGAGCGGATGGTCTCAGCTAGTGGCCCAACCGGCGGAGTTCCGGTTCGGCCATCTGATGGCAAAATCCCTAAATCTGTCGTCTTCATCCAATGTGTGGGCTCCCGCGACGAGGCCAAAGGAATTGAATACTGTTCCAAGATCTGTTGCATGTATACTGCCAAGCATACCCTCTTGCTGCATCACAAAGTACATGACTCGCATGCTTATGTCTTCTACATGGATATCCGAGCGGCAGGAAAAGGGTATGAAGAGTTTGTGAAACGGTCCCAGGTTGAAACTGGTGCTACCTACCTTCGCGGAAGGGTCTCGAAGATTTACCAGAAGGGAGAAAAGCTGATGGTACGCGGGGAAGATGCCCAGATTGGGCAGGTGGTTGAGGTGGAGGCCGACCTGGTGGTGCTGGCTACAGCAATCTATCCATACAAAGATAACCCCGAGCTGGCCCGACTGCTGGGCATCTCGTACGACAAGTACGGATTCCTTTCGGAAGCTCATCCAAAATTACGCCCGGTGGAGACTGCCAAAGCTGGCATCTTCCTGGCTGGCTGTACTCAGGCTCCCAAAGACATCCCCGATACCGTTGCACAGGCATCGGCAACCGCTGCCAAGGTATGCGGACTCTTTGCAGGGGATACCCTCCTGAAGGATCCCATGGTCTCCAAAGTCAATACCGAGTATTGTACCGGTTGCCAGAACTGTGTCACAGTTTGTCCTTACCAGGCAATCGTAACCGAAGAGATTCCGATGGGCCACGGATCAAAAGAGATCAGGATAGTGGCAAAGATCAACGAAGGAGTTTGCCAGGGTTGCGGCTCCTGTGTGGCAATCTGCCGTAGCATGGCCATCGATCTGGCCGGATTCACCGATATGCAAATCATTAACGAGATAGTATCTATCTGATGGAAACAGAAGTAAAAGAGAAAATTGTCAGCATCGAGAAACCCCACCTGGAAGCGCCTCCCGACTGGCAGCCAGTGATCATGGGGATCCTGTGCAACTGGTGTTCCTATGCAGGTTCCGACCTTACCGGAACAAGCCGGCTTCAGTACCCGCCGAACATCCGGATCATACGGGTGCCCTGTTCCAGCCGTGTGGATCCGTGGTTTATTATCAAGTCACTCCAAACCTCGGCCGATGGCGTGCTTATTTCGGGATGCCATCCTGGTGATTGTCATTACATCTCTGGAAATTATTATGCCAGAAGAAGATTCCTGGTGACAAAGAAACTGCTGAACTTAGTCGGATTCCATGAAGACCGGGTCCAGTTTTCCTGGGTATCGGCTGCGGAGGGACCGAAGTTTGCCAAAGTGGTGACAAAGGTTACGGAGGATATTAAAAAGCTGGGACCGCTTCATCTGTATAAAAAGGAAAATATTTAATAAACATGGACTATACAAAGCAAATCCAGGACATTGCGGGAAGACTATTCTCTGAAGAGAAGATTGATCTCTTCATCGGTTACCGCAATACGGGCTTTGATGAGAACCAGGTGCCGGTGCTGATCAAGCACTACAAAGATGTGGATCAGCTACTCTTCACTGATAAATCGGTTTTCAACCTCGCAAACTACCTGAAGTACGAGCATACCAGGAATAAACGGGTGGGATTGGTTGTAAAAGGGTGCGACAGCCGGGCTCTGAACCTGATGCTGACCGAAAACCAGGTAAAGCGCGAAAATCTCTATATCGTCGGGATCGCCTGTGAAGGCGTTGTGGATGAAACGGGGGAGAAGGCTCAGAACTGCGTTGAATGTGTGATGCCTGATGCCGTGATCTATGATGAGATCCTTGGCACACCATCCGGAAAACGTGACTATCAGGTGAATGCCGACATCCGTGAACTGGACGGAAAAAGTCTGACCGAACGGCAGGAATATTTCGAAGAGGTGTTTGAGAGCTGCATCCGCTGTAATGCATGCCGCCACTCCTGTCCCCTTTGCTATTGCGCCAAGTGCTGTATCGACCAGGAAACTGCTACCCTCTTCCAGGGAGCTAATACTACCTCAAGTGCGTTTCATGCCCTCATGACATGGTCGCTACACCTGGCCGGACGGTGTGTGGATTGCCGTAACTGTGAAAAAGCTTGTCCAAGCCATCTCCCGCTACACCTCTTGCATAAGCAAAACGAAAAGGTGATTTACGAGAACTTCCAGGAACACCTGGCCGGAATGATCCAGGATGACCGGGGAGCTTTCTACAAATACAGCTTGAGTGATCCTGACGATTTTATCATGTAACCTTTCTAAACGATGAACCTGACAACATATAGTACTGATCCTGCCGGACTTCAGGCGTTTTATGAGGCAATCATCAGCGCTCATGATACCTACGCACCGGTGGAAAAATTTGGCAAATTTGATTTCATCAAGGTTGATTCCCTTTCCAGATGCAACACTGATTCACCCATCCCTTCGACGATGAGCATAAAACCGCTCTTCTTCCCTAAATCAGCAAAGGTGATGAAATACAAGGCCACTAGTGAAGGGACTGAACTCATGGATACCGACGAAGATCCATTGGCAGGGAAACGGGTTATTTTGGGTGTCAAGCATTGTGATGCACGTGGCCTTCAGGTATTGGATGCCGTCTACAAGTGGGACTACGTGGATACCGATTACGAAAAACGCAGGGAGAATACGATTCTGATTTCAACCCGTTGCAATGAGGCTTCCACCCATTGTTTTTGTACCTCTCTCGACTACGATGTGGAGAAACTGGACGCCTTTGACGTAGCCGTTATCAACGGATTGAACGGAACGATTTATCTGCAGGCCCGCACCGAAAAGGGGGAGCTATTTTTGAAAGAGAATGCAAAAGGCATATCGGTTGCCAATGGTTCTGCCCAGGAGGAGATGAAGAAGCAGTTTGTGAAGTTTGCAAGTTCTTTCCGCCTGAAGATGGACTACAATGAGATCAATGAAAAGATGCAGGGAAAGTTTGATTCACCAGCGTTTGAAGATATTCCGGCCACCTGTGTCAGTTGCAATACATGCGCGTTTGTGTGCCCCACCTGTCACTGTTTTAAAATTTCCGACGAGAAACTACGGGATGAAGGAGTCAGATACAAGAGTTACGACTCCTGTAATAATGTCTACTTTACCCTGATGGCAGGCGGTCATAATCCAAGGCAGGTAAAATACCGGCGCTGGCGTCAGCGCGCCATGCACAAGTTTGTCTATTACAAGGAGCGGTTTGGGATGAACCTCTGTGTCGGCTGCGGGAAGTGCACCACCTCCTGCCCGGTGAACATCAGCATATTCGAAGTCGTTAACAAGGTTGCTGGTTCAATGCAGGAATGAAACAATGCAACAATGCAGGAATATAGAAGAATATGAAACTTAATTTCGCTTTTTCACCATTTCACCATTTGAGAATATGGAACAACTTCTAGTCCCCATGATCTGTACGGTCGATAAGATCATCCAGGAGACTCCGGATGTAAGGACTTACCGGTTGAAATTCAGGGATGAATCATTGACAGAGAAATTTGACTGGCTTCCAGGTCAATTTGTAGAGTTCTCCCTGCTTGGCAGTGGGGAATGCACCTTTTGCATCGCTTCCTCGGCAACACGGAAAGGCACGTTCGACTGTTCTATAAAACGTGCCGGGATTGTAACTGCTGATATACACCGTGATGTGGATGAAGGGGATGAAGTTGGAATCAGAGGACCCTATGGAAATTGGTTCCCAATTGAAGACCTAAAAGGGAAGAACCTGCTCTTTGTCGGAGGTGGTATCGGGTTAGCCCCGTTACGGTCACTTATCCAGTACGCCATAGATAATCGCAACGATTATAATGATTTTACTATTCTCTATGGAGCTCGTACCTCGGCTGATATCTGTTACAAAGAGGAGATCGAAGAGTGGGTGAACAATAAATCGCTCAGGGTGGTTCTGACGATTGATAAGCCTGAAGATACCTGGAAAGAAAATGTAGGTGTTGTCCCAAAAATTCTGGAAGAGGTGGTGAAACCAACCATTGAGAACACGAAGGTCATCACCTGCGGCCCGCCAATCATGATCAAGTATACGCTCATGTCACTCGATAAGCTCGGTTTTAATCCCAAAGATGTGATCACAACGTTGGAGATGAAGATGCAGTGCGGACTGGGTAAATGTGGTCGATGCAACATCGGAAGTACCTACGTATGCAAAGATGGTCCGGTATTCACTTATGAGGAGTTGAGTAAACTGCCGGACGAATTTTAGTATATTTGTGGAAGCAATAGCTTCATGCCATGGATAAGGAATCAAAAGGAAACTGGATTGCTGTTATACCCGTCATTGTGATTGTGGTATTGTTTTGCCTTTATGTACTCTCAATGGTCATAGTCTAATCTCCATATGATCAAATATACCCTGAACCAACGAAATTTTCTCTGTTCCACTCCCCGTTTCGATGTTATTCACGATGATGTGGAGATTGGTAAAATTGGCCATCGGGATTTCTATTACCTAAAGAAACCCGGCTCGGTGAGTATAATTCCATACACGAGAAATTCCATCGGATTGATCTCCCTGAACAGATATCTGATAGGTGCGTTGACTTATGAGCTTCCAGGCGGAAGAATTGATGCCGGAGAAGAGCCGATTGTGGCTGCAAGGCGAGAACTGCTGGAAGAGACCGGGCTCATGTCGGAAACATGGCATCTGCTGAAAGAAGTTTTTCCAGCTCCAAGCCTGACCGATGAGAAAGTCTTTATCTTCGCTGCAGAGATTAAAGATGAAATCCCGGTTAATGCGTTTGACCGGAATGAAGGAATCCTTGGCCTTCATTTTACCGCGATGGAGGAGATTGTTCCCATGATAAACACAAACAAGATTAACTGTTCGATCGATGGATTTGCACTCTTCTTTTTCCTGGAGTGGATGCATACAGGGCTGCGATAGCAGTTTCTTTATTATCTAATTCTTTTGACATTTCAATTATAGAATCTACCAGGTCGAGTCTTCGTATCACTCCCCTTTACCGGTCTTTCTTACCCGAATATTTCTCCGTTACCAGTGTTTCGATTTTTCCTGCAAAGCTCTTGTCGATCGGAAACACTGTGATTTCAAAAGAATAGTTCTCCTCTGTCTGGGTGGCCAAAGTGATTACTGACATTCGGTTTACCGACACCCAGGGTGTGGAGAGGATGGTCGACTTTATTTGCTGTGTAAGCGCACTGATCTCCTCTTTTCTGGGACAATCCAGGATAAACGTATACCCTTTGCTTTGGCCGGTCCGTTCACTCTTGATGTTTACAGCATCAACAAGTTTTGCATATGGGATAAAAATGGTTTGGTTATCCTGTGTCTCAAGTTCGAGGGAGGAGCTTCCGAACTTCTTGATCGTCCCTTTGAGCTCCCCGAAATGAAGCTGATCCTCTGCTTTCAGTCGAGTGGAACTTCGGAAAAACACACCGGCTATAATATCTTTCATCCAGAAGCGGGATATCCAGAAAAGTAACATCAGTAAAATAGCCAGAACCACAAATACATAGATCTCATCGGCTTCGTAAAAGAGAAATACGAACCAGGAAAGGTATACCATCCAGAAGACCAGTTCGGCCAAAGGAAATATTTTTATGAAAAAATTCCTGGGCTTCTCTTTGTAAAGGAGGATTGGCAGTAAGAACCGGAGCAGGCGGATTACCAGGAAAATCGCCATCCCCCATCCAACAAACCGAAGGAAGAGATGAGCAGGATCGGGGCCGGTTATTTCCATAGGTGTGTCTCCTTATTTATATAATTACTGAATGACATGTTTGAGGTGAATATAGAGATACCTGTCAAGTTCAAAAATATGGCCAGCGCGTTCATTGATTAACCCTGCCCGTTTCAGGAAGAGAAGCTGTTTTTCCACTTCATTCGCAGGATCCAATGTCAATCGCTGAAGTTTGGGCAGATCAAGGCGTTTATGAAGCAGAAATTGAACAAGATAGAGCCTGACAGTAGGGCTTAACCGTTCAAGGATTGCATGGCCGGCAGACTGTGGCTGTCTGATGTAGAGCGTGTCGTCCTGGAAATCGGTGATATTTGAGACCCAGGCAAGCAGGGCAGCGCCGATGTTTCCACGGGTGTAGCTGAAGTATCTGGCGAATAGTTTTGCCTGGGCAGTACGGGTCAGTCGTACATTTCCTTTATCAGATCTCCGGATATCAAGACCGCTCGACTGATGCCGAAACATAATCACCTCCTGGATTGCGAGGGTGTTGAAGGGCTGGAGGTCGACCACAGAGAGCATACAGGATTCGATCTCAGAAACCTGGCTGATCACACGGTAACTGGCTTCAGAGACTGTAAGAAGAAACAGGCACTTATGGCCATATCTCCTGATTAGATCTCCTATCACCTCCACAACTGCTGTTCCTGAATCGGATTTCTCCCACCACAGCTCAAGGTCATCGATTACGATCAGGGAATCTTCCTCCAGGCTGTTAAAAACCTGGTCGATACTCCCATCAATCCCTGTACTCTCCTGAAGCATTTTAAGGAAAACTTCCGGATTGCAAGAGCCGGCCGGGGGAGCGCTGAGTGCATAAACCTGATGCCCCTGGTAAAAGGTTGAAGAGATATAGTTTAAGAAGAAGGTCTTTCCTGTATTCCGGTCGCCACGAATCATGATACCACCATGGAATCCCTTCATGTAACGGGATATTGCCTGCTGTACCTGGGAAATCTCCTTCTGTCGGTTTACCCAGAACTCAGATTTAAAGTTGTACTTCTGGAGAAAAAGCTGCCGGTAGTAAAAAGGCAATTTGTTCAATAATTCCTCCTGTGGAGTCACCCGTTCGTAGAGGGTCAATAATAAGTCAACCACAGACCTTTGTTTTACATCCCCTGCGCTAATCTTTTTAGCAAGGAGTAGTGCATCACTTTGCCGGTACCAGATTGTCGCACTCATCCTGTAGAGCCGCTGCATGACAGACTGAAGAGAGCTCTTCATCAGATTGAACCGGTGCCGGGCATCTCGTTTTTTAATATACTTTTTGTATGTGTCAGGCGTGTTGAGAAGACGTGCAACTGTGAGTTCGCCGGTGGTTGTGCTAATCTGCTGTTCAAGATCGGAATAGAGGTGGTCCAGGACGTATTGGATCTTTTTCAACTCCTCTTCAACAACCTTCAGCTGTTCTGTGACAAAATCAGTGAAACCTTCACCTCCACCATGGAATCCTTCTGGAGCATCATTTTCACGGAGCACCATCTCAAGAGTGCTTTTTGCCTCAGGGTTCATGTTCCCGATGCTAACCAGACGGAGGGCGTTTTTAATCCTTCCGGCAGAGATATAAACAGATTTGGGAAATGTTCCCTTGATCCGGTGCAAAGCTTCAAATAGGTTGCGCTGAACATGATAATTCACCAACTGATAAGTAGGAAGAACAACAGGTTTTAGTTCTTCACTGATAAATTCGGCTGGTTCTTTCACACTGGCCGGGACAAGAAGTTCTGATGTTTCAGGCAGTTTATTTACCAGGGCTTTAATCCCAATCAACGATTTGTCAATGATTTTGTCCAGGGTTAGCTGAAAATCTGTTTTATCGTCCCACTGGATTTCCGATTCATCCAGATTAAACTGGGAAGAAGGATCATGGTTGAGCTCTTCGAGATATTGTTTTACCCGGGTATTTAATATCCCTGCGTGATGAATGATGCAGTTATCGGTCACTTGCCCAATTTCATCCAGGGCCCGTTCGAGGAGCTTCCTGAGGCGGAAGGAAAAGAGTCTAAGCCTGATTTCTAGTTTGACCCCATTGTAAAGCATAATCCTGTTTCCGGCCCACAGCCCGGGGATCAGTGTGAACTTTTGAAGAAGTTGTTTTGTAGCTATACTATGGTCTTCAGGAGTATTTTGATTTGGGGCGCCTGAATCAATGAGATTACTCAAGTCGACAAAAAGGAGCGACAAATGCTCAACTAACCTTTCAGCAAATACTTTGTCAGTACTTTCGCTGATCATTTTCAACGTGTGAATCGCTTCCTGGATCTCTTTTTTTGCGGCATCCAAACGCTGGGTAGACACTTCCTGGAACGCTAACAGATCAAAAAATAGTTGGTTAGCCGACAGTAGTTTTCGGATTTCGATGATGGTATCTAAATTAAGCTGTCCGAGATTAATCAGGGAAGCATCGAGCTTTTGATAGAAGCCTTCTGGTAGAACGTTACGGATCAGCCGTTGAAACCTGACAGTATAGGATATTCCTTCACTGATTTTCTTTTTAGTATATACGAAGCGGATGAACCGTTTAAAGTTTCTGGCGGGAAGCGAATCGTTATTTTGTATCTCAAGATGACGGGGAAAGAGTCTTATTTTAATGGTGGCTGGGGATTTATCCACCGATTCCTGGATGCCTGAGATCAGAAATTGTATCCCCTTGTCGAGGCCCTCGCGTTGTTCCGTGCTGATGGTTTTCTGGAGCTCATCGATAATTTTCTCCGTAAGAACAAGTTGATTCGTTTTGAAATAGGCCAACTGTCTGGCTTGCTTTGTAGCAGGCAAGCTTCTGAAAGACTCTGATTCAATCAGCTGTACCGAATCCTGGATATTTTTTTCCAAAGCCAGGACTTTATTGACATTATACCGGAAAGCTGGCTGAACGAACTCCTGGTGGAATTGGGAGATCAGGTGTAAAGATGATGTATAGAGTTTTTTCAGCTCTTCCGGAATCCCCTCTGGCAGAAGCTGTTGAGAGGTCTCTTTTGACTTCTCAGATGGGGTGTGTTGAACAGCCTGATCGGGGATATACTTGTACTGGTGTTTGTCAATTTCAAGGCTAAGTTTCTTAAATGCTGATGAAGCCTTAATCAGGAGAACGGTGCCTATCTGACGCAGAAGAATGCTGGTGGTTTCAACATATTCGGCCTCTTTTCCCTTTTCGATCTTGGGGATCCCGGCGATGACCAGATCGGTTGTATGGGATTCGACCTGCATGATCTCATAGAAGGGCAAAAGTTTGATATGGTTGTCGATCACCTTTACGGAAGCGTTGATCCGGAGAGTTTCGAGCAGCCTTTCTGCTTCGGTAATTATATGGTCCTGTTGCTCAGCAAATGAGTTGACGATCATCAGCCGGATCGTGGCTCCATTCCACTGATCAGATAGCAGGAGTAGCTTACACAGGGCAAGTGCCAGGTTCCCCTGGTTGCTGATATCCTTCCACCAAATATCGATTGTGCTGTATTTCCCGAAGCCGGTACGTTTGTCCCAATCGAGAAGTAGTACATTGAGATCGAGTTCATAGAGTGTCGTTAGCATGTCGGCGAACCGTTCCGGTTGTTGCGTCTCCCTGGCCCAACCCATCATCACAGTGTTGGGCTCAAATCCCGAAAATCCATAAACGCCTGCAATGGATTCGATTCCGTCGTAGAGGTCCCTCACCGTTTTCCGCTGGGTAAATATGCCAGGCATCTCCTCTACAGATGTCGTCTCCCCTTCTGTTCGGGTGACAAGAATCTGCGCATCTTTATTCTCTTTCAGGTCGAAATTGGAGAGCACGCCATGCCTTCCAACCAATGACTTGCCAAACTCGATCAGGTGCGGACGTTTCTCGGTTCCACCACTGAAGAGGATGATATTGGGCTGCCAGTTACGTTGCTCCAGGGGGCGTTTCCGCATCCGGTGCAGAGCGCTCCGTACCAGGGAAGAGTAGACACTTTGCCATACATCACCTGAGTCAGTATTCCGCTGTTGCCGTTTAAGATAGGAATAGAGAAGCCCCATGATGATGAAAGCAGCAAACATCGAAACCATATCCAGCTTGAACATCACACCGAAAGCAGCAATGAAGCCGATCAGCCCGAAGTAACGGTTCACGCGGAAAGAGGGGCGGAAATCAGTACTGGCCCAGTTCTCCAGGAAGAATGCAATGTTGATGAAGCCATAGGAGGCAAGGTAGAACATCGTCACGATACCGGCGATCACATCCAGCTCTCCGATGAGGATACCGGCTTCAGCGATCAGAAAAATAAGCAGTAGCGCATTGCGGGGTTCATTGGAGGCTCCGTACCCGCGGGCAAAGATCTTCGGGGTGATCCGGTCGGCGGAAGTCGCCTGCAGAATCCTGGGTCCTCCCAGGATGCCTCCCAGGGCAGAGGAGAGGGTGGCTCCCCAGATGCCGGCAATCACAAAGGGAGCAAACCAGGCTATCTTCATCAGGAAGTTGTAGTCGTTGATCAGGAGATCCCGGTCAACAAACAGAGCAAAGCTAACCGCCAGCGCAACGTAGATGATAAACCCGCAGGCGATGGCTGCAAGTGTCCCTCGTGGAATGGTCTTTTTTGGGTCTTTCAGATCGCCCGACATGGCAACGCCGGCAGTGAAACCGGTGACAGCCGGGAAGAAAATAGCGAAGACGAGCTCCGGGGAGACCCCATCCCGGAGATAGGAGAGGCTTATTGTAGTTGCAGAAAACCCATCATTGATAAAAAAACCGACGACAATGGAGATCAGGGACAACCCAATCGCACCCATGATGTAGAACTGGGTCTTGATAGCAACCGAGGTGCTGATAAAGGCGAGGATAACCAGAAAAATAATGGCAGCAGTTCCCACAATCCGAAACCCCGTGACATTCTGCTCCAGGCCGGTGAAATTTCGTATTGCATCGATGGCGAGGAAGCTTTCAGCGAAACCCACGAGGTAGAGAGAGATACTGAGGGCTGTACCGATAAATAGGGTAATCCCGATTGCTCCACCGATTGGCAGGCCCAGGCTACGGGAGAGAATGTAATAGATCCCTCCAGCTTGTATCTTTTTATCCGTAGCAATAGAGGAGATACTCAGGCCGGTGGAGATGGAGATCACATGTGCCAGCACGATGATTACCAGGGCGCTGATCAATCCGGCCTGTCCAACAACCCAGCCCAGCCGCATGTACATGATCACCCCCAGGATCGTCAGTAACGACGGGGTGAAGACACCTGCGAACGCACCGAATTTTTTGGCTTTTTCCATTAACGGGATCCAAATTACATTGTAAACATGGAGTTAAAGGTATGAAATATTTTTTTCTTACTCCTCTCCTGTCAGCCGCTTCATTTTGGCGATAATGATCTGGTAGTTGAGCTGGGCTCCCAGCATATCTGCTTCGGCTTTAGCCAGGTCGGCACGTGCCTGGAGGAATACGCCTGGAAGCGCCTCTCCCTCTTCTACAGCATCCTTTGCCAGCTGATACTCCGCCTGTCTGGCAACTAAGGCTTTTTGTGCGGTGACAATTAATTTCTGTGCATAGATGATGTTCAGATAGCTGGAACGTACCTCATTCCGGATCTGGCGGGTCTTGTATTGAAAATCCTCAGAAGCCTCCATAAACAATGCATTTCGCTGATTAACCAGCGCTTTACGCTCTCCGGCAGCCACAAGTGTCCAGGTGAGATTCAGTCCGGCCAACAGGTAGGATTCGGGGAAAAGAGGGATCCCATAATTGTAATTGTATTGGGCAAATGCCGTCAATTCAGGGATGTATCCTTTCTTTGCTGCCGTGATACCAAGATCTGCTTTGTGCATCGTGAGGCCGGCAATCCCGAGTTCGAAGTTGTTTTTAGAAGCCAGCCTCTCGTAATCGGGAAGTGGTGCAGGGACGGAGAGGGAAACAGAGTCTAGTCGCGGGACAGGAACCAGGGGATCATCCAATCCCACCATCTGTCCGAAGGTTAGCAGATACTGCTCTTTTTTATTCCGGATCTGCAAGAGTTCCCCCTCTTTTTCATGGATCTCCGCCTCCAGCCCAAGCACATCAATGGGAAGAACCTCTCCGGCTTCACTGGCATTCACGGCATCACGGTATTCAGATTTAGCATAGTCAACGTCGTAAAGGGCGTACGCTTCGTTTTTGGATTCGATCAGGATCCCATAGAAGAGTTCGGTAATCCCCAGCCGGATCTGAGAGATGATATTCTCCTTCTCGATCTCGCTGATGAGCAGGTCGGTTTCCGCCACCTTCCTGCCAGTGTTAATTGTAGTTAATTGACTCAGAGGTTGATAGAGTCCGAGGTTTGATTTTATAAAGAAATCCTGGCCATAGAGAATGATCATATCCTTGGGTGGAATGGGGAAATAGTCGGTGATGAGCTCATCGATCCATTCGATGTTGATGAGCTCTTCGACTGCCCTGTTTAACTCCCCCTTTTTCAGACGGATGTTCGGATCAGAGTTATAGGCGAACGACCCGTCGAGGATCACTCTTGGATAGTAGTGGCTCTTCATTTCAGTTAACTTGCCCTGGGCGTTTTTGATACGGTATTGAAAGATCCGGATGAGTCGGTTGTTGTTCTGAGCCGAATCTATAGCCTGGCTGAGGTTCATATACAGGGTGTCCTGGGCATGGATGGCAGTTCCTGTAACGAGAAGAAGGGATAATAGAATATAGCTGCGAAACATCTTTTTAATGGTTTAATCGCCAATGAATTTCTTTTCTTTGATCACCAATCCGTACAAGGCCGGGATCACCAACAGGGTTAGTACCATCGAAACCACGATTCCGAAAGCAAACACGCTGGCAAGCGGAGCCCACAAAGGATCTTTCATCACAATCATCGGAACTACTCCGATGGCGGCGGCCATTGTGGTGAGGAAGATCGGCCGTAACCTGCGTTTAGCCGACTCCAAGGCCGCTTGCGCATACGAAATCTTCTCTTCGGCCACAAGATGATCGGCATGATCGACGATGATCAGGGCATTACGGATAACGATGCCAACCAGTGCAATCAAGCCAACAAAAGCAGTAAAACTAAAGACATTCCCGGTAACAACCAGCCCAAGCATTGACCCGAAGAGTGTCAGGGGAATAGAAACCATGATGATGAGTGGCCGGGCGGCATCTTTGAACTCGAAAAGCAAAATAAGGAAGATACTTACCACGCTAACAATCAGTGCGATTATCATGTTGCCAAATGTTTCATCCTGGTTTTTGATATCCCCTCCGTATGCCATGGAAAATCCTGGTGGCAGCGACAGTGTATCTATCCGGGGTTTGATCTGGTCAAGTACCTCTGAGGCGAGCATGCCGGGCTCAGATTTACATCCTGTGGTGAGGGTTGGAATTCCATTCCGGCGGGTGATCTGGCCTGTTTGCCAGGTAGGCTTCAAGCTTGCAATTTGCCTTAAAGGAATGCTTTTTCCGGTAACCGGGGATAAAATATAGGTATTACGGATGTCGTCAAAGTTGCTTCGCAGACCTTTTTGCAGCCTGAAGTTGATGGCAAGGGGGTCATCTTCCTCCCAAAGCGTGGATACAGGAGCACCGTGAAGACCGGCACCCATAAAACCGGCAATCACTTCAGTGGTAAATCCCATCTGGTTTGCCACCTCTTCATTGACCACAATATTGAGGCAGTAATCGTCTTCAAAATCCTGCCTGACCAGCTTACTTCCATCTGCTTCCCGGAAGATCTCTTTCACCTGCCCGCCCAGGGTTTTCAGGCCCGTGAGGTTGGTGCCACAGAGACGGACCTCTACAGGAGATATCACAGGAACTCCCTGGGCAAACTGCATCACATCCACCTGGGCATTGGGGATAAAATCGCAAAGCAATTGTTCGTATTTGGCAGCTAGTTTTTCAGTCTCTTTCACACTGGGCGTGTTGACGAGCAACATGGCATAACTTTCCATCGGGAATACCGGGGCAAAACTGTAATAGACCCGGGGGGATGAGGTGCCGGTAAAAGAGGCAAACCCTGTAATCTCCTGATCTTTGGCAAGGATCTTCTCAATCAGTTTGACATGGGAAGCGGTAACGTCAAATCTGGTGCCCAGTGGTTCGAAGAGTTGGATCACAAACTGGCTCCGTTCGGCCGGCGGGAAAAATTGTTGTTTGGGAAGGCTCATGATCAATACTCCCATAACCAGGGTAGCGGCTCCCAATCCGATGGTCAGGATCTTTCGTTTCATGGTCCACTCGATCATGCCGTTAAAAATATGCTGGATCCCTCCGAGCAAAGAGAACTTTTTCTTTTTCCCGGAAATTTCCCCTTCTTTAGCAACTGGCTCTTTGCTGGCTAATCCTTTTCTGATGAAGAGGTAAGCAAGGAATGGTGTGAGGAAGAATGCAACTATCAGGGAGCAGGTCATGGAGATTGCCACTGTGATAGGCAGTGTGATGAGGAATTCGCCGGTGGCTCCGGTGAGCAGGAAGACGAGGGGAAGGAAAGCCATGATGATTGCAAGCGTGGAAGAGATCAACGGAATAGAAAATTCTGTAGCGCTTTGCCACGCTGCGTCGAAGCGGGAGATTCCCTTATCCAGCTTATCCACGTAGGAGTCAATCACTACTACCGCATTGTCAACCACCATCCCGAGCACAACGATGAGTGAAGCAAGAGAGACTTGTTGAAGTTCATACCCGAACAGGTTGAGAAAGGTAAAGGTCATTCCGATAGAAACAGGGATCGAAATGGCGGCAATGATGGCGATATTAAACGGCAACATCAGCATGATGGTGAGAATCACTGCTATCACGGCAATGAGGAACTCACGCATGAAATCATTGACGGCGCTTTGAACAATCGCGGGTTGGTTATTAATGGTGGTGAATTTCAGGCCGGAGGGAAGAATCAATTTGGTTTCGGCCATGACCTTGTCAACCTCCTTCCCGAACTCCACGATGTTGTATCCATCCTGCATCTCGAGGGAGATCAGCATGGCACGCTGATCATGCCCGTTGATCCGGATCACCTGGGTAGGATCACACTGTTTGCGGATTACCTCTGCTACATCCTTTATTCTGACAACAGATCCTCCGGGCGAAACCCCTACAATCAATTCCCTGATCTGATCAACCTGAGAAAACAAACCGGTGGTGTACAAGCTTACTTTAGCATACTCGGTTTCAATAAATCCTGAGTACTTGATGACATTCTGGGTTTGCAGCACTTCTACCAGGTTGGCTTTATCCATTTGAAACTGGGCCAGTTTCGCCGAGTTGAACGCAACTTCGATCTCTTCTGCCTGGTAGCCTAAAAGATCAATCTTGGAGACTGATTTGATCTGTTGCAGGTTACTCTCGAGTACTTCAATATAATTTTTCAGCTCGTTGTAGGAGTATTGGTCTGTTTCTACAGCAATCAATAACGCCACTACATCTCCGAAATCTGAATCCACCAGAGGCCCGAGCACCCCCTGGGGAAGAGTCATCTTGGAGAGCTGAAAGAGACCCTGGCTGAGCTTTTCCCAGAAAAGATCGGGAGTCTCAACCCAGTCCTCAAGAGTCACCACAATGGTTACCAAGCCTTCATACGTGGTCGAATAGGTCTCATCTTTCTTGACCTCTGAGTATGTAAAGAGTTTATCTTCAATGGCTTTGGTTACCTGTTCTTCTACCTGTTGAGCCGTGGCGCCAGGATAAACAGCAATGACCATCGCTTGTCTGATGGTGATCTCAGGATCGGACCGGCGGGACATCGTTAGCAGGGAATAGATCCCCACGGCGAAAATGAGAAAGATGGTGACGAGAGAAACCTGATTGTACTTCAGTGAAGAGCGGATGATATTCATGAATGATCCGTTACGGGTTATTTTTGGATGGCAACACGGGCGCCCTCATACAGCCGGGTCAGTCCTTCTGTGACGATCACATCTCCTTCCTTTATACCTGATGTTACCACGACCTGGTTCTTCAGGGTGGTTCCGGTTGCAACAGGATGTTTGGACACATGGTCATCTGTTACAACATAGAGAAACGTATGACCGGATGCATCAGTGACCACAGCATTGGCCGGGATGGCACAGATCCGTTGGGTTTTTCCCGTTGGAACGTCCACAAAGGCGATCATGCCGGCTTTGAGCAGGTAATTCGTATTATCAAGAGTGGCTTTCACGGGAAACGACCGGGAGTAGGCATCGGCAACCTGACCGAGCCGGCTAACCGTACCCTTTAGTATCGTATCATTCAAAGCGGGAATGCGAACCTGAACCGCTTTCCCTAGCCTGATCTGGTTGATCTCGTTTTCGGGAATGGAAGCTTCGGCGAAGACCTTATGGGTTTGAATGATAGCAAATACGGGATATCCCTGGGGAATGATTTCGCCCGGCTCGATCCCCTCTACAGCCAGCCAGCCTGAGGCAGGGGCATAAAGACGTGTATCGTGAACCTGCTTCCGTTTGTAATCGTAATTTGCTGTTGCCTCCTGTTTCAACGCCGTGACCTTGTCGAAATCACTTTGGGTAAGACTTCCTTTATCATACATGGTTTTCAGTCGGTCGTACTCTTTATTGGCATCCTCATACTGGGCACGGGCGGCATCAAGGGCAAAATCGTAATCGGTAGGTTCCATCACCGCGATGAGATCCCCTTCGTGAACATACTGGCCTTCCACAACGGGCACCTCCTTGATCTTGCCTGCTACCATGAAACCAAATTTGATCACCTTAAGCGGTATGATGTTCCCGCTGTATTCCAGAATTTCCGGCACCTCCTGGTTAGTGACCTCAACCACGGTTACCGGGATAAAATCATTCTCAGTTTGTGATGAACGATCAGCACACCCGGCAGCCAGGAGCAACAGGAAAATCAAAATCAACGGTTGTCGGTTCATAGTGTCATTTCTTTATTTTTCCCCAGGCGTCGACGTATTCGGTGACGATCTCTTTAATTCCTCTGGCGATAGAGGTATAGGACTTCTCGTCGAGGTTGGCAAGAGAGACGCGAACTGACCACTCGGGGCCGTCGAAGCCGCCGCCGTTCAGCAGAACAACCGATTCGAGCTCGGCAAGACGGAAAACGACATCCACTGGTTCGAAGTTCGTCTTCAGGTAATTGGCGAACGCTTTGCCGTGGTTCTTCTTTGCCCAGAGCATGATATCCAGTTCTGCATAATACCCGGCCCGGTTAGGGTTGGGGTTCAGTTTGAATCCCATTCCTTCAAAAAGTAACGTTAACCGGTTGTGAATGATGTCGCAGGTGAGCTGTTTGTAGGCATTTTTCTTATCGAAAAGGGCAAAGGAGGCAAAGAGCATCATCTGGATCTGCTGGGGCAGGGAGAGGCCTGCTGTGTGGTTAAGCGCCACCATCCGGCTATCGGCCACCATCCTGTCGATAAACTTCAGCTGGTCGGGATGAAGATGGATGGAGTGGTATCGGTTGAACAGAGCCTTCTTTTTGGCCTCGGGAAGTTCCTTGATCATCCTGTCATAGATATTCTTTTCATGCAGGGCGATCACCCCAAGACGCCATCCGGTGCATCCGAAATACTTCGAAAAGGAATAAACTCCCAGTGTGTTGTGCGGGATTTCAGCCATCAGGGAGCGGAACCCTTTCACGAAAGTTCCGTAGACATCATCCGTGATGAACATCAGGTTGGGATTATCTATTTTGATGATGTTGATGATCTTTTTCCTCTCGCGGGGGCTCAGGGCCACAGAAGGAGGGTTACTCGGGTTCACAAGATAAGCGATTTTAATCGCAGGGTCTTTCAGCTTCTCCAGTTCCTCATCGGGATATTCCCAGCTGTGTATCCCATCAACATTTTTCCCGGTGGCGTTGATATGGATCACCTTGAAGTTAAAGCGGTTGAGCTCAGGGATCTCGATGTAGGGGGTGAAGATCGGCACGAAGAGAGCTACCTTGTCACCTCTTTTTATCAGGAAGTTCTGCATCAGAGAGTCGAAGATGTAACACATAGCTGCTGTACCTCCTTCGGTAGCAAAGAGGTCGTATTTCCCTTTGGGTGGGCGGTTGTTGCACATCTCCTGCACCAGGTAGTCGTGGACGATTGCTTCCGGGAATTTCAGCATGCGGTCGGGAACAGGGTACTGGTCCCCGATCACCCCTTCGGCCAGTTCATGAACGAAGGCATCGGGATCGAACTTATGATTGTTCACACCATATTTATAAAGTTCTGAAAGTAGTTTGATCCCGGGCTTATCCTTGTTCTCTTTCAGAAATTTCTCAAACCGTTTAGCGATCCCTTTCAGTTCGGGAATCCCGGCAAGGCCCTGCTTGTAATTCATAGGCCTGCGGCACTCTTCGATGCCGAAAAGTCCCAGTGTAAAGAAAGCTTCACGGGGTACAGCAGAGATCCAGTTAGGATTTCCGCGGCCTGCGTTGAGCATGCTATGGGTGGTTTTGTTGTTGTGATGGCCGGCCAGGCTGATCAGGGTATTCTTGATCTCGAACGGACTCATCTGTTCAAGCTTTTTTTCGGTAGCGCGACTCGTTTTGATTGCAGGTAATTTCTTTGCCATGATATCGTTGATTTAGTTTATCAGAAACACAATGATAATCCCGCAGATGATCAGCAGGGTATTGCCAACCGCATAAGTTACGGTATATCCCAGCGTTGGAAGCGGACTTTCCAGTGAATCCTGTACGGCAGGAAGCGCGGCGGTGGTGGTTCGGGCTCCGCAGCAACAGCCGAGGCCGATCGCAACATCAAATTTAAATACATACCGTGCCAGGAGGATCCCAATAAACAGTGGAACCAGGGAAGCGAGGGCGCCGATCACAAAAAGCATGGCGCCAACCTGCTTAAACCCGTCAACAAAACTGGGTCCGGCTGTAATACCGACAACGGCAATAAAGGCTGTCAGACCAAGGTTAGTCATGATCCAGAGAGCGGGTTGCGGTATCTGTGCGACATTGGGATGTTTGGACCGGAACCATCCGAAGAAGAGACCGGCGATCAGCGCCCCTCCGCTGGTACTCAGACTGAGGCTTACTTTGCCAATATGAAACGCCAGAACCCCGATCAAACCTCCAAGAAGGATCCCAAGACCAACAGATATCAAATCGGTGGTATTGGTCATGACATCGGGAATGCCCAGGAGCTTTATAGCAGTCTGAATATCTTTCTTAGGGCCGATGATAGTTAGCATATCTCCTTTCTGCAACACCGTTTCAGGCATCAGTGGGATCTCAGTACCAACCCGGGTAATCTTCAGCAACGAAACACGCAGGTCGTACCGCTCGTGACTCAGTTCCCGTACCGTAATTCCATTAACCGTTTTACTGGTAAGCAATACCTTCACCGACTCTACCTCGTAAGTCAGAAGATGCGGGTCAAATACCTCTTTCCCTATCACCTTCTCTTCCGTAATAATACTGGCTCCTTTGCCCTGGAGGACGATATCATCATGAGCCTGGAACCGGTAATCAGGAGCAGGTTCCAGGATATTCTTTGTCCCTTTTGGCCTGACCTTTTCGATGTAGATCCGGTATCCGTCATCGACGAATTTCTGTTGCATCTCCTGCACGGTTTCCCCCACAAAGATGGAATCGGGAGTGATGTTAAAGGCCCGGAAAACGACACCTGAAAATGTTGAGATCAGGCTTGGGTCATCAGAACCCACACCCATCTTGGCAGCCAGGTCCACGCATTGTTGCCGGGCTTTCTTCAGTCCACCCCAAAAGAGAGGACCCACCTGGGCCAGGAAGAAAGCCGATCCGATGGTTCCAAAGAGGTAGGTGACCGCGTAACAGACAGGGATGGCGTTGATCATGCTTTTCTTGAGGGCTGGATCGATGCCCAGCGAGTTGATCGTGTCTCCGCCTACACCAATGACAGCTGAGATGGTTTGGGCTCCGGCGAATAAACCGGCAGTTTGACCGGCGTTATATCCCATCATTTTTGCCAGCAACCAGGTGGCTACCAGGGCTACGGCAGAGATAATGAGTGTGAACAATAACTGGGGCAGCCCCGATTTTTTCAGGCTGTTGAAGAACTGGGGCCCGACGCTGTAACCCACAGAAAAGAGGAATATGAGAAAGAAAATCTGCTTCACGTCGTTGGAGATGTCGATCCTCATTTGTCCAACGATCACTCCAACCAGAAGTACACTGGTTACGTTGCCAAGGGAAAATGTCTTGTATTTGAAACGACCGATGAAAAAACCCGCTGCAATAGTAAGAAAAACAGCGAGTTCGGGATGCTCGCGAAAAGTGGTGAGAAACCAGTTCATAATCAAGGTGTTTAATTTGGAGACCGAAAATAACAAGAATATTGAGTTGATATGTAAAATTGAGAAAATAGTTTTGAAAATTGTAGCTTTGAGGGATCGCTGGAGACAAATGGTATAATAAAATAACGAATGATAACACTGGCACTTATTGTTTTTCCTTTGCTGATGTCACCGATCCTATTGGGCCTTCGTGGTGAAAAGCTAGTGAAGTGGACCGCTCTGGTTGGGTCAATGGCTGAGTTTGGATGGGCCATCTTTGCAGGGATCAACTACTTGTATTACTGCAAGTGCAGTCTCCGATTTGAAGCTTATTGGCTTGAGTTGTTGGACATTTCAGGAAATTTTGGCATGAATAATTTCAGCATGGCGCTAATCCTGGTCGCTACCTTCCTGGCCCCGCTGATGATTCTCTTTACCTGGACGACCAAATTTCGCCACCCGTCGCTCTTTTTCGGACTGATTTTCCTGGCTGAGATGCTGGTAATTCTGATGGCAACTTATTTTGCCGGGTGAGATAATCTAATTCCTCCCCGGCCTTCCCTTTGAGGGGAGGGAGTAAGTCTCCTTTAGGATTTAAGGGTCACATGAACCTCTTGATCTCCGCTGCGTGTTCCATCTCCTCTTCGATGATTTGGCGGATCAGTTTTTTGGCATCGCTTTCAGTCCGTTTCTCTAATTCGGTGTAGAAGGTCACACTGTCATTTTCAAATTTGAATGCGATATCAAGTGCTTCTTTGGGGGTGTGGACAGTGTTGGCCAGTTCGGCTCCGGCACCTGCTTTTCCGAAAATGTGCTGATCGGCCAGGTAGCTGATGTAATCAGAGACTTCATCCGCGTTGAATTCAAATTTCTCTGCTTCAAATTTCTCCTCTAATTTCTGGAAAATGGCAATGTGCACCAACTCTTTTTCAGCCAGGTCAAGAAGTAAACCCCTGATGTCGTTATCGTCTTTGATGGCGTCGGCAGCCGTGGTGTAAAATTCATTGCCATTTTCTTCAATTCTGATGGCAATTTCGATAATCTCTTGTCCGGAGTAGTACATATATTGATTCTTTCCTACAAAAGTAATAATAATGATCTTCCTTTCTAAAAAAACAAATATCTACTTTTGTACGAATTTGTTGTTTTCTTCTGAATTTGGTTTAAGAATATACTATGACTTCCCGTAACCTCGAAAAGTACTCGTCTGCCTTCACACTTTCCGATATGGAGATCTTTATTTTCCCTGAACTTCTCTACTCCCTGGTGCTTGCAAATATTCTCTCGCCCGAGATTTGGAAGTGGCGGGATGATAAATGGTTTCATAAGATCGAAACCATGTCACAGATAAAACGGATCCAGCGGGTGAAACAGTACATCATGGACCATTACGACTTCAACCTCGACCTGGAGACGTGGGGATTGACTGATAAAGAGACCGAAATCAACCGGTTCAGGGAGTTCATCAATACCGATGTGCTGAGGCGCTCCAATGCCCTCTTCGGCTATGAAGGTGACAAGTACTATTTCGACATCGATATCCGTCGTCATTTTGGCCTCGACAAGTTCGATACAGATATCATTCCATATTGGAAAACAGAGACGGTAGAGGCAATGAATGCCTTCCGGTACAAGCCTAACCATCCGATAGGAGCAGGGGAGTGTGTGTCGTTGGCAACACTTTATGCCGCTGCTCTTTTTATTGTGGCACGGATTCCGCTGGAGCAAATTTTCCTGATGGGAACCCCTCTCCACTCTCAGAATTTTGTGATGGTGGATGACGGTGTATTGACCAACAACCGGAGGATCGTTACCAAATCGATGTGGTATAACGGCACCGAACTCTCCTCTCTTGCCCGTCGCGCCCTCGAACATGAGCAGGTTACTATTGTTGCACACCGTACCGGTTATATTCATTCAATCTTCCCGGAAGCTACGATCGACGAAACCGATTACCAACGCTTCAGGGAATCACTGACCGCTTTTCTGAATGTTGTGATCGATTATGAGATCTTCATCAACTTCCTTCGCTATTTCAGCCGTTATCAGAAGAGGTTCCAACTGTCGGTCCCTTGCCGGGGATTGATCAAATACCTGAAGTTGGAAATTGCATTTAGGTATGAACATGGAAGTAAAAACAGGCTGGGAGATAAAACCGCAAAAAGACTCCTCTGTGAGATCGGCGATGAGGATTTCTCAAACTGTGAGTATGAAGGCAGAGCAACCATCAATAGCCAAGACCCCTTATTTGAAAACGGGGACTATCCTAAGTTCATGGAGGCAATTCTCGCTTCATTTCCCGATCTGGACCCTGATGAAGGATTTCGGAACGACCTGAAGCGTTTTGTCCACACGGTTCCGCGATTACCAGGAGGGGAGAAGACGTTTGCAGGAAGCGGACAAGCTGACAAGCGGACGAGCGGACAAAGATGTGGGATTACGACGGAGATGACACGGGAGGAGATTATAGAAAAGCTATTGAGGGACGAGGGACGAGGGACGAGGGATGAGGTTCAACGGTCAACGTTCAAGGATGAAGGGGCGAAGAAAAAAGGGCAAGGGTCGAGGGTCGATAGGAATGATATGACACCCGGCATCCGGCATCCGGCAATTACCCCACCCCCCGGCCCACTCCCCAACAAGGGAGCGGGAGGCTCACGCATCGAATTAGCGCTTTACGTTGGCCGTTTTATGGACTATTGCGACTGGGAACCCTTCCTGAAGGCGGTGATGGAGCGTAACCCGGTATCGGTAGCTAACTTCCGGGAGACGGATTTACAGGAGGTTTACGCCCAATTGATTTCCTGGCCGGATGAATCCATCTATGAAGGTAACCGTCTTGCACTTCCCGATGAAGTTGTCAACTTCGGCAGGGGAGACGGCATTGAGAAGGCATTGACCCTGGCTAACGTAATTCGTGCCCGCGACAGGGCATGCAAAATATCGCTGGTGATTGAACAGCAAGATGTGCAGTTACAGGGACATGGTGAACGTTTTCACTTCCAGTCGGCAAAACACTTTAACACGAAACGGATCCTCTAACCTACTGTTACAATTCCCCAGGGCCACCTACCTCCCGCGCCTTTTCACCGATCTGTTTCGATAAGGGGTGTTCATAAAAGAGGATATCAACGTTAATTTATTTATCCCTAATTGCTAATCCCTGATCACTAATCCCTTTTTCATTAATTTTGCCCCATGGCAAGTAACGAAGAACTTTTCAAGAAGATTATAGCCCATGCAAAGGAGTATGGGTACGTCTTCCCCTCAAGTGAGATTTATGACGGTTTAAACGCGGTGTACGACTACGGCCCTTTTGGGGTTGAGCTGAAGAATAACATCAAAGCCTACTGGTGGAAATCGATGGTTCAGTACCACGAAAACATCGTTGGACTCGATTCCGCTATCTTCATGCACCCTACGGTATGGAAAGCTTCGGGACATGTCGACGCCTTCAACGATCCGATGATTGATAACAAGGATTCCAAGAAGCGTTACCGCGCTGATGTACTGATAGAAGATTTTATCCTGAAGATAGAAGATAAGATCGAGAAGGAGGTAGATAAGGCGGCCAAACGGTTTGGCGATACGTTTGATGAAAAGATGTTCCGGGAGACCAATCCCAGAGTACAGGAGAACCTGAAAAAAATTGAAGAGATCAAGCATCGGTTTTATCCTGCTCTTGAACGGAACGACCTGACTGATGTCAAGCTTCTGATTGAGGAGCTGGGAATTGTTTGCCCAGTCTCAGGAAGCCGCAACTGGACCGACGTACGTCAGTTCAACCTGATGTTTTCCACCCAGATGGGTTCGGTGAATGAAGATGCCAGCGCTATTTATCTTCGCCCTGAGACCGCTCAGGGCATTTTCGTAAACTTCCTGAATGTTCAGAAATCAGCCCGGATGAAGATCCCTTTTGGCATTGCCCAGATCGGTAAGGCATTCCGCAATGAAATCGTAGCTCGACAGTTTTTATTCCGGATGAGAGAGTTTGAACAGATGGAGATGCAGTTTTTTGTCCGCCCGGGCGAAGAGAAGAAATGGTATGCCTACTGGAAGGAGGAGCGCATGAAATGGCACCTCTCACTGGGCATATCTGCTGAAAAGTATCGGTTTCACGACCACGATAAACTCGCTCACTATGCAAATGCTGCTGCCGATATCGAATTTGAATTTCCGATAGGGTTTAAAGAGATCGAAGGCATTCACAGTCGGACCGATTTTGACCTGGGCGCCCATCAGGAGTTTTCCGGAAAGAAGATGCAGTATTTCGACCCTGAGCTCAACAAAAGTTATGTGCCTTACGTCGTTGAGACATCCATTGGCCTTGACCGTACATTTCTGGCTGTATTGAGTAACTCGTACCGGGAAGAGAAGCTGGATGACGGATCGGAACGGGTGGTTTTGGGCATTCCGGCACAGCTGGCTCCCATCAAAGTGGCGATCCTTCCTTTGATGAAGAAAGACGGACTTCCTGAGAAAGCCAGGGAAATTCTTGATATATTGAAGTATGATTACCGTTGTTTCTATGAAGAAAAGGATACGATCGGACGGCGTTATCGCCGGATGGATGCCCTGGGAACGCCCTATTGCATCACCATCGACCACCAGACACTTCAGGATAACACGGTGACGATTCGCGACAGGGATACGATGCAGCAGGAGAGGATCGGAATTAGCGAAGTTCCGGAAGTGATTAAAGAGAAAGTAGGGAGGTAGGGACGAGGCATGCCTCGTCCGTAGCAAGGGTGACTGAAAAAGGTATGCGAGTATTTTTAGATAGGATTCTTCGGATTGGTAAGTGGACTTTGATTTCCGTTGGAAGCATTGCTCTCATCATGATCGTTCTCGCATTTACCTCTGCGCCTTTCTGGATTTGGTATGGCTTAGGTACGTCGAAAGCAGAGATCACCGGTCCTCCGAATTACATCGTGGTATTGGGTGGAAGCGGAATTCCCAGCGAATCGGGACTCATGCGGACCTATTACACAGGAGTCGCCTCCTCCTATTTCCCCGAGGCCATGGTGATCGTAGCCCTCCCCGGCGATATGGGCGACAGTCTGAGTTCAATCAACAAAATGCGGGATGAACTGATATTCCGGGGCATTCCTGCTGAACGGATCCTGGTTGAAGATTCGGGAACAAATACCAGGGGGCAGGCAATCAGGATCAGAGAACTGATTAGAAATTACGAATTACGAATTACGAATTACGAATTAAATGTGGCTTCGACCGCAATGGATGACCACGTCTCACATCTTACGTCTCCCGTCTCACATTTTTCTTCCCTCATCCATCTTCCCTCATCCCTCTTACTTATCACTTCCCCCGAGCACCTTTATCGGGCTGTGCTTACTTTCAAAAAAGCTGGCTTTGATGTGGTTGATGGATTGCCGGCGTTTGAATCTGACATAGAATCCGACATCTCTTTTTCATCAAAAAAACTGGGCGGACGCAGGTGGGTTCCTGATCTTGGGGAGAGCATCACCTTACGGTATCAGTTTTGGACCCAGCTGCAATACGAGATCCTGATCCTACGGGAATATATGGCAATTGCCTATTACTGGCTGATGGGGTGGATCTAAACTCGCTGCGCTCGTGATGGGCAACCTGCGGTTGCGATAAACTCGCTTCGCTCATGATAGACAGCCTTTGGCTGTGATATTTTTATCGAACAAAGTTCGCTCCATCAACGCAGTTCCATCAGAACCGAAGTTTCTCCATCAGGGCGAAGCCCTCCATCAGGAATTGAACTGGTTCATCGCACGGTCGACTCCCTGAAGAATAAAGCACTGGATCATTTCAACCGCTGCGTTGATGCGGGGGATCAGGATCTTCTCCTCCTCTTTTGTCCACCGGCCTAACACGTAATCTACCTGATAGCCTTTGGCAAAATCGTTCCCAATACCCACCCGAAGTCTTGGGAATTCTGTCGTGCCAATGGTTTCGATGATGCTGATCAGGCCGTTATGCCCGCCATCACTACCCTGTTTCCTTAAGCGCAAAGAACCGAGAGGCAAGGCCAGGTCGTCGACGATCACCAGGATATTCTCAGGAAGAATATTCTCATGATTCATCCAGTACCTGAGCGCTTTTCCACTCAGGTTCATAAAGGTAGTTGGTTTGATGATGGTGATGGATCGACCTTTGAGCTTTCCCTTTGTAATAGAGGCATACCGCCCGGATTCAAAGGAGGCTTTTAAAGACAGGGCAAGTGCGTTGGCAATGACAAAACCGATATTATGACGGGTATCAGCATACTCGTCACCAATATTGCCAAGGCCAGCGATAAGGTATTTCATGATGGACTCATTTCGTTCGTGATGGATTCGCTTCGCCCGAGCAACGCAGTTCCATCAGAACCGAAGGTTCTCTATCAGGGCGAAGCCCTCTATCAGTTCTTCTATTCCTCTGCCGGCTTTTCAGCGTCAGCTCCTTCAGCGCCCCCTTCTGCTGCCTGTTCGGCTCCCTCTTCAACGGCCTCAACCACTGCTCTGGCTGAACGGACACCAACAACTACATTTCTGGCTGCATCAAGGAAATTGATATTATCACGAGATAAGTCAGAGATCTTTACAGAATCTCCAATATCGAGATCGGAAATATTGATTTCAATTTCATCGGGGAGATCTTTCAATAGAGCACTGATCTTCAGCTTTCTGGCTTTCTTGATCAGTCGTCCGCCTTTCAGCACGCCTTTTGGCGCTCCTGTCAACTTCACAGGAACGGCGATGGTGATAAGCTTGTCGTCCGAAACCTTTAAAAAGTCTGCATGCAGAATCCGGTCAGTTACCGGGTGATACTGCAAATCCTGGATGATGGTGTTGTGCTCGTTGCCGTCGATATTCAGATTGACAATAAATACATGTGGGGTAAAGATGAGTTTTGAGAAGAGCTTTTCATCCGTGAGAAAATGGACTTGCTCTTTTCCGCCATACATGACACATGGCACTTTAAACTCCCTGCGGAGTTTTTTGGCATCTTTTTTCCCTACGCTCTCTCTAAGAGAACCGCTCAATGATACCTGTTTCATAATTTGTTGATTTCTAGGTTAGTAATATTTTTATTTGATGCCGGAAGCCAGAAGCCTGATCATTAAATTCTTCACCATTGCACCACCCTTTTAGGGGCGGCAAAGGTAAGGAAAAAACGTTAGAATTTAAAAAGGGAGGAGATTGATTCCTTCTTTTTCAGTCGGTTGATCACTTCGGCAAAGAGATCGGCCGTAGTGATTACTTTCACTTTGGGGCTCTCTTTTTGCGATGGGATGGTATCGGTCACCACCAACTCTTCCAGGGCCGACTTTTCGATATTTTCATATGCTTTTCCGGAGAGCAGAGGGTGTGTGATCATGGCACGTACTGAGGAAGCGCCGTTTTCTATAAGCACTTCGGCTGCTTTGCAGAGGGTTCCACCGGTATCGACGATGTCGTCGAGAAGGATCACGTTTTTCCCTTTCACATCTCCCACCAGGGCCATTTTCCCAATCTCATTGGGCTTGGAGCGGTGCTTGTAACAGATGACGAAATTGGTGTGGAAGAATTTGGCATACGATCCAGCACGCCTGGTTCCGCCGGTATCAGGGGAGGCAAAAGTAAGTTCTTCGAGATGAAGTGTTTTTAGGTATGGGATGAAGATAGATGAGGCATAAAGGTGGTCGACAGGTACGTCGAAGAAGCCCTGGATCTGGTCTGCGTGAAGGTCGAGGGTGATGATGCGATTGACACCGGCAGCCATCAGCAGGTTAGCTACCAGTTTGGAGGCGATAGAGACCCGGGGTTTGTCTTTGCGGTCCTGTCGGGCAAATCCGAAATAAGGAATTACGGCAACGATCGTTCGGGCGGAGGCACGTCGGGCGGCATCGATCATCATCAGGAGCTCCATCAGGTTATCGGAGGGAGTGAATGTGGATTGAACCAGGAAGACATCGGTACCGCGGATGTTCTCGTCAAAGGAGGGTTGGAATTCACCGTCGGCAAAGTTGATTACCGACATTTTTCCCAGTTCTGCACCATAGGCCTGTGCTATTTTCTCGCCGAGGTACCTGGATGTTCTTCCTGCGAAAATCTTCACCTTTGCTGCCATACGTGTATTCTTTGGGTTTACTTGTCAAAAGTAAGCGATTCACGCCAAGGATGCAAGGGTTTTTTGTGAACACCCGATTCACCACAGGTATTTCTCATCCCAGATAAGATTGGAGGACTGAAGAGCGGGAGAGATGCTTCAATTTTCTGATAGCCTTTTCTTTGATTTGGCGAACCCGTTCGCGGGTAAGGTCGAACCGTTCGGCAATCTCTTCTGATGTTCGTATAGGTGTCCCGTTTAACCCGTAATAGGAACGGATGATTTCGGCTTCCCTGATGGTTAGGGAGGAAACAGCCCTTTCGATTTCAATTCTAAGCGATTCAATCAGCAATCCGCGGTCAGGCCGGGTATTCTCATCACCCTGGATCGTATCGCACATGGTGATCGTCTCATTCTGGATCAGCGGAGCATCAATGGAGAGATGGCGTCCTGAATTTTTCATACATTCCCGAACCTCATTTTCAGAGATTTCCAGTATCCTGGCCATCTCCGATACTTCAGGATCCCTTTCGAACTCTTGCTCAAATCGAACGTTGGCATGATGGATCTTACTGATGGATCCGATTTTATTCAATGGCAGCCTGACGATGCGCGACTGTTCTGCCAGCGCTTGCAGTATAGCCTGACGGATCCACCAAACGGCGTAGGAGATGAATTTAAACCCGCGTGTTTCATCAAAGCGTTTGGCTGCCTTCATCAGCCCCAGGTTCCCTTCGTTGATCAGGTCGGAAAGGCTTAATCCCCGGTTCTGGTATTGTTTGGAGACAGAGACGACAAAACGCAGATTAGCCCTGGTAAGTTTCTGCAAGGCTTCCGGGTCCCCTAAGCGAATCTGTTGGGCAAGGAGCACCTCTTCTTCCACAGAGATCATGTCAACTTTTCCAATCTCCTGTAAGTACTTATCCATGGAAGCAGTTTCCCGGTTAGTAAGCTGCTTCGTGATAACTAACTGCCTCATTAGAACTCCTTTTTTAGGGTATCTGAACACCCGGTGTCATTCCGGGCCAACTGGGGAGTTCAGAATAGTCAATCCCTGTCTGAAGGAGAAAAGGGATTGAATCATTCCCAGGGGGGTCAGAATTCTTCCAAAGGTATGAAAAATTACGATATCCTAAAGCCTAATATTTTGAGGCTATGGGCAGCACATTGAATACCAGTCGATAAGTAATTTTTTCGAAGAAGGTTAATTCCCTGTGATGAGGCTGGCAATGTAGATCAAGACATCATCATTCATTGTATGGAAATCCGAAGATTTGGAAATATCTGGTAAATATGTACTTTTGCATGCCATTTGCCCTGATGGCGGAACTGGTAGACGCGCTGGTCTCAAAAACCAGTGGGGTAATTCCCGTGCCGGTTCGATTCCGGCTCAGGGTACGATTTAGCCTCTGAAACCCACGATTGACGTGGGTTTCTGTTTTTTGAGTACTCAACTAAGTACCCAAAAGATTTTATCAGGTTTTTACACTTTAATTCAGATGAGGCTTGCACTCAAGAAATCCCTGTAAATAGATTTCTTTAATAGAAGTTTTTCGTCACATTTAAAATTAACCCCGGAATCTCTACTGTATGCACCGGAATATACATCTTTACTTTAGGAAACTCCTAAAAATTGGAGACCTCATTAACTCTTAATCAATGGGTCGTAGGTTCGAACCCTACCGGGGAGACCCTTAAGCATTCATAATTATCTGTAAATCAATGTATTAACAGATAATTATTTTTTCTCAAAATTTTCTCATAAGTCATTTAAAAGTACTCAGATTCATTCAGTTGAATGAAGGTTGAGGAATGTGGAGAATCTCACCAACCTACATGATTACGATCTTTTCGGTAACTACGCCTTTATCTGTTAACATCCTGAGTATATAAAGGCCTTCCGGAAATTCCGACAGATCCAGTTCTGTCACATCAGATGCCGAAAGGAGGCGTTTGCCTGTCAGGGTAAGAAGTTCCACGGTTCGGACACGATTCGCCTGAATTGCAATGTGGCCTGTGGTGGGATTGGGGGAGAACAGAGGTTGTTTTTCAAGTGAAAGTGTATTATCGCGAATATCCGTATGGCATATCATGAAATGAATATTTCCTACATTAATACCATAGGCGCTTAATGTTACTCCGGGAGGCGGAAATGGAAGTTCCCATACACACATTTCCCGGAGGTCATAGCAATACCTGATCTCAATGTATGTGAGGTTGGTGTTATAGGTCAGATCGAGAAAGATGAACGGGTTATTTCCGCATTGAAAAAAGTGAAGATCGGGATTGTTGGTCACATCCAGCGAATCAAGTCCATTGCTGTCGCATCCGAGTGTGGTGAGCAGGGGATTGTTTGACACATCCAGGTGTAGCAATGGGTTTGTATGCGTATACAGGATCTCAAGCAGGGGGCAGTTGGAAACATCGAGATACGAGATCTCATTATTTGTGCAGTTCAGATGCTTCAGGTTCGGATTTCCTGAAAGGTTCAATGTGTCCAGGTCGTTATTGCCACAGGAAAAAGCCCACAGATTTGGATTGTTGTTTACATCCAGATCTGTGATCAAATTGTGATTGCATTCAAACCAGGAAAGATTTGGAACACCGGAAACATCAATCCCGGTCAGTAAATTGTCATCGCAATGGATATCTTCAAGCTGATCACTGACTGGCAGGAGAAGGGTGGACAGTTGGTTCTCTTTGCACCACAATTCCTGAAGGTCAATATTGTTTGACAGGTCCAGGTTGGTCAGGAGGTTGTTGTCACACCTAAGGTACTCAAGGGAATCGTTGGTTAACAGTGAAAGTTCCGTAAGTTGGTTGTCATCACAGCGTAGTGTTTTTAAACCCGGAATCCCAGTTACTACCAGTGAAGAGAGGTAGTTGTCATCACATAAGAGTTTTTCCAGGCCATTGTTGTTGGAAAAATCCAATGTGGTCAACCAATTCTTAGAACAGGATATTTCTTTCAGCAGGGGGCAATTGCCTGTGTTCAGGGCGGTGAGCTGGTTGTAGTCGCAACGTAGACGGGTTAGCTGAAAACACTGTGAGATATTCAAGTCGGAGATCAGATTAAAATCGCAGATCAATACCTGTAACAGGTGATTGGCAGTCAGATCCAACTGTGGGATCAGGTTCCCCCCGCAGTCGAGGTACTCGAGGATGACAAACGCTTCAATCCCCGTTAGGTTCTGGATGGGAGGGGCGGTCCAGGAATACAGGTAGAGGGAATCCACAACAGCTGCTTCCGTGTATTCGATCTCCCCGTTATTGTTCAGGTCCACACCCTGCGAGATCAGCAGGTTTTTGAAATTGGTATCCGGAATGAGCACAACCTGTGCCTTGCCAAGGAATGAAACCAATACCATAGCAAGTATAAGATATAATTTCCTCATCTGAATGGCCCCGGTGAATCGTTTAACCAAAGATAAGGAAATATCTTACATATTTATTTGAAGAAAATAAGGATAATGCAGTAAACTGAGTATACGAAAGGTGAGGGGGTTTAAACTAAGTTTTCTATAACCGAAAGAAAGTCAATTAGATAATATAAGTATATGTTTAATCTGGATAGTTTTGGTCACCCATTCCTTCATCCTACCGGGGAGACGATAAAAATCAAGGATTTCAGAACTTAAAAACTGACACCCTTTTTTATTTGCAAAAATTTGCATAACAAGGGTTACTGAAAATACCATCATCAAGTATTACCATCACAAAAACTAAAATCCCGTGAAAGCAGGCCAGATTGGATCCAAACCCTGATATAACATATAAAAGGAGATCACTATTTTCGTATGATTTAAGATAGAGGTTTTATTCTCTTGTCAATTGACTCCTTAATGACTTCGAATTTATCTTTTGAAAGAAGTTCTTTATTCAAAGTATTCATATCCTTAACAATTGTTATAAGCCGACTGATATTTTCTAAGATTTTCTTAACTATTTCATATTCTTTGAATTCATCGCTACTCATCATTTCGTGATAATCTTGAACATATTCGTTAAATTCCTTAAATTTTCCCTTCCAAAAGTCATACAATGATCTTCTGAATTTAATTTCGTTAATGGGTAGGCTTTCTACCCAGACTGGATATATACGGTCTGCAAATTTGTACTTGTCTTGTTGACTGATGCGGTCAATTTCAAGTAATTCGAACATGCAGTATGGAGATTTCAAGTATTTTTCACTGATTGCAACAAGTATAATTTCACCTTTACCTATCTTGTTCATAAATTCACTGATCAGTTGTCTATAATTGATATCCATTTTATCTCTTTTGAGAGTATACCCGGCTTCTTTCAACGATTCATAAATTTCATCTACCACTTTCTCATGGCTTTCTCCAGTCTCATTTTCATCTCCCCAAGCGTATGAGAAATAAATAGTCGGTGTCGACCGAGTCTCCTCGAAATTCAAGACAACCTTTTTAAGTAAAGTTTGGGCAGTCAACATTTTTTCAATGTTGTCCAGTTTTTCGATAATAATTTCTTCACTCATATCCTATTAAATTTAAAAATATGGTGTAAAGGAAGTTCAAAAGAAAGGGTGGGAAAGGAACAGCAAAAGCTTATTTTTAAGACCCTTTGTTCCTATTGAAAATCAATCATTTAGTGTAATATCTGAGAAGAAAAAGAGGAAAAGAAAAGAGTGAAATTATTTGATACCAGCCAGTTTATGCCATTGTTCCACTTTTGCAATTATGAACCATTCGGGATTATGCTGATGAGAAAAGAAAAATGTCTTTTGAAGGATATTGGCTATAATCGCGTAGTACCGTTTCGATGGCATATATTCTCGTTTCTCCGGGGGCGCCTCAGCAAGGAGATAATCATAGAAGGATTTTACAAAGCGCACCATAAAACGAGTTTCGGGTTGGTTAAACTGGGTTTCCTTATCTACTTTAATACCGCCATCCTTGGATTTTATTAATGTCGTTTTTACCGGATCCATGTCAAATTCTACCTGATGATCTTCAGAATAATCTTTGATAGCTTCTTCAATCAAAAACATTGGAAGTCTCTGTGAAAGCTCATATTCTTTTTCATCACCATCAAGCATATATTTTATGGATGCAATTTTCTTTTTATTTCTAATCCCATTGACAAATTTGCTGAAGGTTGTAAACTCTTCAAATTGAGGTTCAAAAGGACCACTGGTATCTTTTATGATTTGATGGCCGATCAGCCAAATGCCTTCTTTTAACGCTTTTGCGATATGAGCAAGATCGGGCAGCAGGTGGTTAATGTTAAATCTTTTTGCAATGTAGAAAGCAATGGATAGAACATCCGCTCCTTTTATATCATCTGCAAGATTTATGAACTCCGGCTCAAAATATTTGAGCAATCTATCTTTATTCACAGGAACTTCCAAATGCGTCAACGCTGGTTCAAAATCTTTACGTGTAATCCAATTCCTGACATGCCGAATTTTAACATCTTCCACTTCATCCGGATCACCCACGGGAATCAAGCAAAACTCTAAAAGTGTTGCAATACAAAGCATGAGCTTATTAGGTGTCGGTTCACTTTCCGTTACATTGAAAAAGCCGCCTTTTGTAAACAGGTTATAAAACGACTTAGCTAATCGATATTTAAACTCCTGCTTTTTCAGGTTATCATGAAAACGATCGGAATACCGCTCTAAGTCAAGTTTCCAGCTTTTATAAGCCAAATCATCATAATGACTTTTGAAGTGCTTAACAAATTCTTCCGCCAACCAAGGATGATTAATTTTTATGGTACCGTCATTGAAAACAAAACTGACAGATAATAATTTTGAATGTTTTTTACTATCATCCCTTAACCAGGAATTATCAAGGGTTTTATCAATCAACTCAATTGCCTTATATGCTTCCTTACAGCGGTATTTATTATCGCTTGCATTTCCTTGCCCTCCCAATGAAAAACATCATCCACGTATATATCCTGGGCAATGGCAATAAGTTCCAGGATCAGATCCCGAATAAGTAATAATTCATAATCATTTATAACATTAAGAATCTTGTAATGAAGTGTTTTTGGTAGAATTAAACGAAAATATTTATTCTGAGGATGATAACCATAAAGAAAAGATTTTTCTTCAAACACTTCCTTAAAGTAAATAACTAAAAGTGAAAGTTGCCAATTATGGTACTTAATAAAAAAGTCAAATGGAGGATTTTCAGGTGTATGATAAAGAGATACCTCAGCATAGTCTGGATCCTTTATCGCATTTTGATATGCTTCGTCATCATGGCTAAACAGGCCAAAATATGGGAAATGGTGGTTACGTTCCTCATTGTAAAAATGAAAAACATAAGTACCTTGCCACAACCGAAATTTATCCCAGTCAAATTTGTGATCCCCAAAATTCAAGTCGCCCTTTTCGTCCCTGAATGGTTTATTTTCTTTTTCCATCTGAAATAAATCAGGAAGATCCAACCAAGATTATAAGCTCCGTCTGATAAATTGGATTCTGCATACTATTAATCCTTCATATACGTACTTTTTCTTCCAATTGCATTTAAAAACCGACTTCTTTCCTTACCTGTAATTTCAGGTCCATACGAAATGCTGCGCAACCGTTTGTATGCATGTAATAAGTATAGTTTTTCTTTAGCTCTTGTCATTGAAACATAGAACAGTCTTGCTTCCTCTGAAGTATCAGATATTGGATTCGGTAAAAGATCATCTTCTAATCCTGCAATTAAAACTACATCTGCTTCGAGGCCCTTCGCCTTGCGCATTGTCATCAATTGAACTGAACCAAATCCCATGGGAATATTGGTTTGCAAGTGATTAATCATTGATGATAGATCAGAGACAAAACCTTTTGATTCAGCCCAACGACCAATGACTAATGAAAGCTCCTTTGCAAATTCTCCTTCAACTTTTTTTCCAGTTTTATTAAACAAATCGAGTAGACACGTTAAGGTTTCGCGCACTAAAGTAAGTTCATCACTTGGTTTTTGGTTATTGAGTAGAACAGAATAAAGAGACATTTTTTTAGTTATTTTTTCCCACAAGTTGGCCACTTCTATTTCAATCTCAATTCTTTTTTCAATCGTCTCTTTTTTACATCGCTTATCAGATTTATCAATACCTGGGACTTTAGCCTGTCCATGATTCATTAATGCTTCTATCACCAAACGTGTTTGCCAGTATCTCCAGTTTTTCCATCCGGTCCAGCCCAAACACATAGACCTTTTCCGATCCCCTGATCGTGCCCACCACATACCATCGGCCCTGGTACTCCTTCAAGGCATAAGGCTCCATCGCCAAACCCTCCGTAGTACCTCCGCGAAATTTCGCATAGTCGAAAGCGATGCACCGGTGCAACTTGATCGCCTGTAAAAGAGGCCCCATCAACTCGATCCCTTTCAGCTCTCCGCTCGAA